>Ga0208038_1000049_pt1 | contig 132449 bp, 102 predicted proteins | sample June2015DPH_16_1_FD_184714 | JGI IMG/M metagenome (GOLD analysis project Ga0208038, IMG submission 184714) | Peatland microbial communities from SPRUCE experiment site at the Marcell Experimental Forest, Minnesota, USA - June2015DPH_16_100... | ecosystem: Environmental > Terrestrial > Soil >...
CCGGAATCCTTTTTGGAAGGAGAAGGTTATTCCGGCGACTATCCCGCGGTGCCAGGTTCAGCAGCGGGCATGGCCAGTGAGTAAGCCAGAGCCGGGGAGTTCGACCTTTGCAGTTCAATGACCTCTTAACCGTCAGCGTGCGACAGGTGATCCGCCATCGGCGGCGTTACCTGGGGGTAGTTTTGGCCATCGCCCTGGGGGTTGCCGGTTTCATCAACATCCTCACCATGAGCCGGGAGGTGAAGAAGAACTTCAACGAAGACCTGGACCTGATTGGCGGGGTCACGGTCATTCGCCTTTCCTTTGACAATACCCGCTCTTACCAGCCCCAGTGGTTCCGGGACGCTACCCTGGCTGCCTTGAAACGTCTTAAAGGCGTCGAGGAGCTGAGTCTCACCGCGGTCAAGGGAGGGTCCACCAACTACCGAGGCCAGCAATACGGCTTTTCCCTGTTGGCGGTGGATGAAGTCTACTGGAACGTGCGCAATTTTTGGGCCCAAACGGGGAATCTCTTCGGGCCCGGTGCAGTGGCCGGACGCAAGCGGGAATGTGTCCTGGGAGCCGAACTGGCCAAGCGCGTCTTCGGCAGTATGGATATCCGAGGCCGGCTACTGGAGATCAATAAAGAAATCTATTGGGTTTCCGGAGTCCTGGGAGGCGTAACCGACACCGGCGCAGCCAACTCCGCCTTTATCCCCCTCACCACAGGCTTGGATCGCCTGGTCGGCCCGCCGCTCACCGACCGCCTCTATCTCCGCTGCCAAACCTGGGATGACGTTTCCCGGGTGGCAGCTGCCATCCCGGGCGTCATCAAGTCCACCCAGTCCCCGGAAGAGCTCCAAGTGGAAGTTTCCTGGGAGGGGCTGAAAAGGGTCTTGCAACTGGCCTGGTGGATCGAGTTTCTCATTTATCTCGCCACCGGCGCCACCTTCATCCTGGGCGGGGTGGGCATCTGGAACGTGATGATGGCCGCGGTGGTGACCCGAACCCGGGAGATCGGCTTGAAGAAGGCCATGGGGGCCGAGGACCGGGATATCTTGGCCCAATTCCTCACCGAAGCTCTCTGTCTCAGTCTGGGCGCCGCCCTGCTGGGGGGCCTGCTGGGGCGAATAATGACGGAGATTTTGGGGCACATGATCCACAGCCGTCCTCCGGAAGTCCTGTTCTTCCTGGGCCTGGGCCTGGGATTCCTCTTTGCCGTAGTGGTGGGGGTGGGGGCCGGCCTTTATCCCTCCCTGCGGGCCAGCCGTATGGAAGTGGTCACGGCCATTCGTTATGAATAATTTGCCTTCTGCCGCTAGGGGGGCCATGGGGATGGCCTGGAAAGGTAAGAGTCCAAGTGTAAAGATAGGGGGAGGTCTTTACAGCCATGAAAACAAAGAGGAGAAGGCAGGAGGGTAATTTTCACTATTTACCTAGTGAAACGGTGAGCCATTAACAACTGGGGACCATTATACGATTATTTTGTATCACTCTCATTAAGGAGAATTGATGCTCCCTGCGCTGCTCTTCATCCTCTGGGCCTACGGCATGTATGCCCTCATTTCCACCTTATCCGGGCGTAGAGCCGGCACTCTGCGGCGGGGCCGCTCATGGCGACGCCTCGGTTGGCTGGGCTTGCTGGCGGGCGCAGGCGTGGGATTGGGGTTGGCCTTGGTCTTGGCCCAATCTTTTGATGAGCAGCATCAAGATCTGAAGCTGGCGGGATTTCTGGGGACGGTGTGGGCCGAGGGCTGGCCGGGGAAGTTAAGCCCCCGGGTGGAAGAGCCTCCCATCAAGGGTACGGCCTCCGTGGATCAGCCGGGCTATGCCCTGCTGCACCCCGGGACTCCCTCCGCCGAGTTGGCCAGTAAGACGATGACCCCCAGGCCCAGGCCGGCCCCCAAGCCCAAAATCCGCAAAGCCCCAGGCGCCAAAGGGACCAAGGCCGCGGCCCAGAACCAGCTAGCGGCGGCCAAGGATTAGTCCAAGACCGCCACCTCCAAGAAGAAGCCCTCTGCCCCCATGGCTGCCAGGAAGACCGACAACGGCTAGGGGGTTGCTCGTCGCGGCTGGCCGGAAAAATATTGGCGCCCGCTGACCTTTCCCCTTTTTACCCGCAAGTCATCCTTGTTAATTAAAGAAAACGCCGTATGCCGCGGTGGTGGACGGCGTTAGGACAGGCCATGTGCCAGGGACACATAAATGACTGCTGTGATCCACCATTAATCACGAAGTTAAAAATTTCCCATATCTAGATCATATCTGGAACTTATACTTCTGCGCCGATAATTTTCGCTCCTGGCAAGCTGTTCGCTTTTTTCGACATAACTCTGTCAATCAATCACGGAAAATTATCTTTACAAATTAAATTTGTGCTATCATGCCATTATAAGAAGAATTGGCTTCGATAAGAGGACCGTTTTGGGGATTTTCATCGGGCCAAGAATAGGGTTTCACCTCGATAATCCGTTTGAAGTTGGGACTAAACTCAGGGAAGAAGGTCGCAAGTTAGATTTAGGGCAGGGTCAGCCAATGTTGCCGCAGCATCTCGGAATAATTCCCCAAAATGGACGCCAAGCAGCAATTTCTGATGCAGACAAAGTTGGCCCTTTCCCTCGGTTCGCATGGGAACGTTACCCCCGAGACGATGCGAGCCTTCACCGAGGCTGAAGTGAAGGAGATAGTTGCCGGTCTAGGAGCGGTAAATTGGTAGAACAATTTGAAAACCCTGACGCGCATCCCTCAAAGGAGAAATAAATGTCCGGGCAAAAACATGCGTTCCATCGCACGCTCTATTTCCGGGTCATCTGCGGCATCGCCATTGGCGTGGTGGTCGGGGTCCTGTTCCCCGGAACGGCGCAGGCGCTGAAGCCTCTGGGCGACGCGTTTATCAAACTGATCAAGATGATGATCGCCCCGATCATCTTCTGCACCGTTGTTGTTGGTATCGCCAAGATGGGGCACATGAGAGATGTCGGCCGCGTTGGCATCAAGGCCCTGATTTATTTTGAGGCGATGTCGACGATTGCGCTAATCATCGGTCTCGTCGTCGTCAATGTGCTGCGGCCGGGAGCCGGCATGAACGTCGATCCGGCCACACTCGATACCAGGGCGATCGCCAGCTACGCGACGGCGGCGCAGATCCACACCACCGAAGAGTTCCTTATGAACATCATTCCCAGCACGGTGTTCGACGCGTTCGCCAAGGGCGAGATCCTGCAGGTGCTGCTGTTTGCCATTTTCTTCGGGATTGCGCTGAATTGGGTCGGCGCGCGCGGAGAGGCGCTCCTTAAGTTTATCGACGAAGCCGGTCACGTCTTGTTCCGGATCATCGAGATGATCATGCAGCTCGCCCCGATCGGTGCCGGCGCGGCGATGGCCTTCACCATCGGTAAGTATGGGCTCGGAACTCTGTTGTCCCTTGGCAAACTGATGGCCGGGGTCTACCTCACTTGCTTCCTCTTCGTCTTCGTTGTCCTCGGGCTGGTGGCCTGGCTCGCGGGCTTCAGCCTGTGGCGATTCCTTGTTTACATCAGTGAAGAGATCTTCATCGTGCTCGGCACGTCGTCGTCCGAAGCCGTGCTGCCGCGGATGATGGAAAAGCTGGAGCGCCTCGGTTGCGATCGGTCGGTGGTCGGTCTGGTGATACCCACCGGCTACTCGTTCAATCTCGATGGCACCTCGATCTACCTGACGATGGCGGCGATCTTCATTGCCCAGGCGACCAACGTACCTTTGACGCTGGGCGATCAAATAACGATTCTTACGGTGCTATTGCTGACCTCGAAGGGCGCAGCGGCGGTGACCGGTGGCGGCTTCATCACCCTGGCGGCAACACTGTCATCGGTCGGTAAGGTACCGGTGGCCGGATTAACGCTGCTGCTTGGCGTCGACCGTTTCATGTCGGAGGCGCGCGCCATCACCAATCTCATCGGCAACGGCGTCGCCACCATCGTCGTCTCCAAGTGGGAGCGGGCGTTCAACGCCGAAAAGGCGGCGAGAGTGTTGGCCGGTGACTATGATGAGGATTTGCTGCCCCTGGCGGACGTCGCCAGAGAGTGAAACTGACCGGCCCTCTGCGGGGCCGCCGCCGGCGCGACACGTCAGGCCGGCGGGGCCCTGGCAACCGGAACGACGCGGGTCTGTCATCAGCAACCAGCGAATACCGGGGGGAGATGGACCTATGAAAGCACGTATTTTCGGCATCTTGGCGATCGCCATGGCAGCTTTCGTCGCGTTGGCAACGCCTGTTTTATCGGCCGACCCCAACTGGCCGGCAACCCTGACAGTTGTGACGGCGTCACCGGGCGGCACATACCATGTCTACGGCGCAGCATTGGCGAAAATCCTGACGCGCGCCCTCGGCTTGCCGGTGGCGGAACGGACCACCGAAGGCCCCAATCAGAATATCCAAATGCTCGAGGCTGGTGACGCGCAGCTTGGCTTTGTCACGGTTGGTGCCGCCCTGCAGGCGTGGAATGGCACTGCGGAGTGGACGAACGGCAAACAGTACCGGTCGATGCGTGCGCTTTTTCCAATGTACGACACGCCATTCCACTTCGTTGCGTTGAAGGATTCCGGCATTCGCTCTCTGGCCGACATGGCCGGAAAGAGGATCGGCGTTGGCCCGCAGGGAGGTACATCCGGTACCTATATTCCGATGTTTCTGAAGACGCTAAAAATCGACGCTGCGTTGACCTACGGCACCTACGAGGGACTCGCCGCGGAGCTTTCGGACGGAAAGCTCGACGTACTGGCGGTGGCGGCTGGCGCACCCTTACCGGCTATCGCCGCGTTGGAGGCGAAGAAAAAGATCAAATTCGTTGAGCCCTCCCGAGAGGAAATTCTCGCCTTGCGGTTGGCGATGCCTGAGCTGACCCCCTCCATCATCCCGGCGGGGGTCTACCCGTCATTGAAGAAGGGCTACGAGAGCGTCGGTCTGTACAATTTTGCCGTCGCCAACAAGAACCTGCCTGACGATCTCATCTACGCCATTGTCGACGCGGTCTTCGCCAACCACCAAGAGCTGGTGGAGGCCCATCCTGCCGCTGCAGAAACGGTTCCGGCCAACTTCGTCCACAACACGTTCCTGCCATACCACCCGGGCGCGTTCCGCTACTATGCGAATCAGGGGATGACTGGCGCCATCAAGGGCGATTGACTTACACTGCGCCGCCCTGCCGTTGCGGTGTTATATCATTGTGAGCGTCAGCGGCTGCTGATCGCTTGCACCTGACCTACCCCGAAAACTGATCCACACGTTATGGTAGAGTGGTGGAGCGAAGGGAGGCAGGAAGATGAGCAGGAAGCGTTATACGCCGGAGCAAATCATCGGGAAGCTGCGGGAAGCCGAAGTGGCGTTATCTGCTGAGGCTGTCGAAAATCACCAAAAGCTCCAAGCTTTGGCTTATTGTGACTTATAAGTAGTTGATTTTACTACATGCAGAAATAGACAAAACGTCGTATCGGGAATTTTTCGACAGTCTCGCTATATCTCCGCACTTCGCCATCCGAATTTTGGTATACTGTTATGTTTATCATAGCTGCAAATCAATCTCGTAACATACTTACCCCTTTCCATTCCTAATAATTTTCATGGCGTCCTCCAGTTCCTCGTTGACCCGTATGGGTATGAATCCGGGTGGTGGCCAGGTGCTCGTGTCCCAGGACCTCCTGGACCAGACGCAGGTTTTTAGTGGCCCGGAGCTGGCAGGCCAGAATGAGTTTCACGTCGGCCTTGCCCAACCAGACGAGACCCGCCGGGAGGGGCCCCAGATGGCGCCGGGGAAGGCGAAACTCCTGGTTCCGCCTTCCCCGGCTGGATAAAAAAAGACGTGGGTGAGAGAAGATTCTGGGAGAACCTTCAATTATTTTGGACGTTAAGGCGAGCCGCCGGCCTCTTTCCCCAAAGCTCCTTCCCCAACCGGATGGATCGGCAGGTACCTCATGCCCAGGTCGAAGATCAGGATAGCCATGGCCACCAGGGCCGCGGTGATGATAATCTCCACCGCCGAGGGGAAGTAGCCGAACTGCCGGTAGCCGATATAGCCGGTGAGGCTGACGTTGAAGCGGTTCAGCACCACCCCGAAGGCCGCCAGGCCCGAGGTCCAGTAAAGCCCCTTCTCGGTCCGGCGTATCTCCGGGAAACTCAAGAGCAGGGCCGGCAAGGCCACGGTGCCGAAGAGCTCCACGAAGAAGAAGAAATGGGGTTTGTCCCAAACCCAGACCGCGGTCCCCCGGGCGTAGAGGTCCGTGACCTTCATGGCAAAGTAGATCAGCAGGGCGATTCCCAGCCCCTTGCCCAGGTCCGAGAGGATGCCGATTTCCGGCGGCCGCCGGTAGACCCGGGAAGCAATGAGGCTTTCCAGGGTAATAACGCTCATGCCGCCGATGACCGCGCTGGCGAAGAAGAGGGGTCCAATGGCCTGGGTGGCCCACAGGTCGCTCATCTTCTGGGGCATCAGCAGGAACAGGGCTCCCAGGGAGGACTGGTGCAGGGTGGAGAGCATGACCCCGGCCACCACCAGGAACAGGTAGATCTGGCGGAAAAACTTGATCCAGCTCTCCTGGCCGTAGCGCTCCAGGCCGATGATGAACAATTCGATAGCCAGTACCGTGGTGTAGAGCATGACGCACCAGGAAACCTCGAAGAGGACCGAGTGGGGGTTCCACATTATCATGGGGTGCCAGATGCGCCAGGGCTGGCCCAGGTCGAAGAAGAGCCCCACCACAAATACCAGGTAGCCCACGAAGGCCGAGAGCTTGGCGGGCCGCAGCAGGGGCTCGAACTTTTTCAGGTTGAAGATATAGATGGCGGCGGTCATGGTGAAGCCGCCGGCGGCCAGGGCCACCCCCGACAGGACGTCGAAACTGATCCAAAGGCCCCAGGGGTAGGCGTCATTCAGGTTGGTGGTGGCCCCCAGACCCAAAAACATCCGGGCGCAAGCGGCGATCAGACCCAACACCAGGAGGATATAGAGGACGGCTTTCCCGGTAGTCAACTTTCCTTCGCCGGGATACCATTTTTCGATTTTTCCGGCCATGGCTTAATCCTCCTTGGGCTCTTCGGCCTCGATGGCCGCCCGGCGTTGGTTGAAATAATAGAGGCCCACCGCCAGTCCACCTACGGCCACGGCCACCAGGGGCACCTTGGACATCCATTCCCGGCCGCGGAGGCCTTGGGGAGCATCCCCCAGATCGGTGCGGAAGCCCACCTGAGTCAGGCCCAGTTCTTCAAAAGAGAGGGGGGTGAGATAGAGTTTGGAGGTGCCGCCGGCCATCTTCTCGCCGTAGACCTGGGGATAATACTTTTTCGGCTCCAGGCCGAGGCGCCGGTGGGCTTCCGTCAGAAGTTCGGCCCGCTCCCCGAACAACAGGGTGCCGGTGGGGCAGGTGGTAGAGCAGGCGGGAGCCAGGCCCATGGCTTGCCGGTCGGCGCAGAAGGTGCATTTGCGTACCAGGGGCACCGCCGACTCCCACTGAAACTTGGGAATCTGGAAGGGACAGGCCATCATGCAGTAGCGGCAGCCGATGCACCTCTCGTCGTCATAGACCACCGGCCCGGAGGGCAGCTTCACCAGGGCAGCCACCGGACAGGCGCTGACGCAAGCGGGATCGAGGCAGTGCATACAGCGCCGGGAGATGAAATGCCATTCCAGCCGCCCATCGGAGCGGGGAATTTCCCGGAAGACGATCCGGGTGTATTGGTTGCTGCTCAGAAATCGCGGGTTGGACCAGGTTTCGCTGAAGGTAGCCTCGCCGCCTTTCAGGTCGTTCCAGCTCTTGCAGGCCACCTGGCAGGCCCGGCAGCCGATACACTTGGTGGTATCGATCAAGATGGCTTTGCTCATAACCGTTCCCCTTTAGGCCGGCTCGCCTAGGCCTTTTCCAGGTCCACCAGGAATACCTTGTATTCCGGGATCATGGTGTTGGCGTCCCCTATCTGGGGGGCCAATTGATTGGCCGCGTAATTTTGGCGCTGGTCAGGCCCGCCGGTAATATAGCCGGCAAAGCCGAAGTGCCAGGGCAGGGCCACCATTTCCACAGTGCCTTGCTCCCCTTTGACCCCGCAGCAGAAGGGCGCCACCCGGTGGGTGACGTTGGCCCGGGCCAGCACTTCGCCGCGGATACTCTTCACCTTGACCCAATCACCCGCCTTGACTCCCTTGGCCGCGGCCAGGCTGGGGCTGATTTCCACGAACATCTCCGGCATCAACTCCGACTGCCAGGTGAGGTTCCGGGACATGGCCCCGGCCTGCCAGTGCTCGGTGACCCGGAAGGTGGTGGCGATGATGGGGAACCTGGGGTCGCAGATTTCGGCGAGTAAGTCCAGTTGCGATTTCCAGAGGCGCACCACGGGATCGGACTGTTGCGACGACAAGGGGTTGTGGAAGGGACATTCCAGGGCCTCGTAGTGTTCCGGGAAGGGCCCGTCATTGCACAGTCCCTTGGGAACAAAGAGGCGCGCCTTCCCGTCGGGCAACATGAGGTAAGGGACCTTGGCCGATTCCTCCGGAGGCACCTGGACCTTGGTGGCCGGGTCGATCCACTTGAAATCCGGCACATCGGAATTATTCCAGGCGCTGGCCGCCGCATCCCAGCGCATCAGGGTCCTGTCCTTGTTCCAGGGTTGGCCCTGGGGATCGGCGGAACAGCGGTTGTAGAGGATGCGCCGGTTCACCGGCCAGGCGAAGGACCAGCCGGGGTAAAGCCCCAGGCCGCTGGGGTCCTTGGGGACCCGGGCCGCCGCCTTGTTGTCTTTCTTGTCCGGGCCGGGGTAAAAGCCGGAGAAGATCCAGCAGCCGCAGGCGGTGGCGCCGTCGTCTTTCAGGCCCAGGAAGTTGGGCACCTGCTTTTTATCCGCCACGGTGTAACCGTTGATCTCTTTGGCCACCAGATGGACGTCGGGGTCGTCCCCGTAGCCCCAGTTTAACTTGACGATGGGGTCCGGGAAGACTGCCTTGGGGTCTTCCTGATAGAGCTTTTTCAACTCCAGACCCAGACGATTGGCGTACCACAGGTCGCTGTGGCCGTCGCCGCGGGGCTTTACCGCCTGATAGCGCCACTGGATCCAACGGCCGCTATTGGTGACGCCGCCTTCCTTCTCCAGGGCGTCGACCGCCGGGAACAGGAAGACCTCGGTTTTGATGGTTTTGGGATCGACCCCGGGCCGTTTCCAGAAGACCGAGGTGTCCGTCTCCCAGAGGTCGAAGGCCGCCAGCCATTCCAGCCGGGCCAGAGCCTGGTAGGTCTGGTTGAGGTTGGCAGAGCTCACCGCCGGGTTCATGCCCCAGCACAGCAGCCCTTTGATGGTGCCGGCACCCATGGCCTCGAACAGCGGAATCCAGGAGTAACCGGCTCCCTGAAAGCCTTTGCCGGCCTTGGGGAAGTAGTCATAGGCAAAGTCGTTCGCTTTTTGGGCCGCCTCTCCCCAGTAGGCCTTGAGGAGGCTCACCAGGAACTTGGGTTTGTTAATCCAGAAGCTGGCCTTGGGGGTCTCTTTGTCCAGATAATCCTTCAGGGTGGGATGGGCCGCTTCCATGGGGGCGCCCAGGTAGCCGGGGAGCAGGTTGAAGAGCAGGCCCATGTCCGTGGAGCCCTGGACGTTATTCTCCCCTCGCAGGGCGTTGATGCCGCCCCCGGAGATCCCCATGTTGCCCAGGAGCAGCTGGAGGATGCAATACCCCCGGATGATCTGTACTCCGGTGGAGTGCTGGGTGCCCCCCATGGCGTAGAGGAGGGCGCCGGATTTTCCGGGCTGGCCGGTCGCCGTGTAAGTCGCCGCCAGCTTCAGAAACTGTTCCCGGGGCACCCCGGTGGCTGCCTCCACCATCCCCGGGGTATAGCGGGCGAAATGGGCCTTCAGGAGCTGAAAGACGCAATTGGGTGAGTTCAAGCTGGGGTCGGTGGCCGGCTTTCCCTCGCCGTCGGTCACATAATCCCAGGTGGCGGTATCATAGGTGTGTTTCTCTTTTTGGTAACCGGAAAACAGGCCGTCGTGAAAAGCAAAGTCCTGGTTAACCAGAAAGGCGGCATCGGTATAGTTGACCACATAATCCCGGTGGAACAGGTTATTTTCCAGGGCGTAATTGATGAGGCCGCCCATCAAGGCGATGTCCGTGCCGGGCCGCAGGCGCACATACAGGTCGGCCTTGGCGGCGGAGCGGGTGAAGCGAGGATCCACCACGATGAGTTTGGCCCCCCGTTCCTGGGCCTTGGTGATCCACTTGAAGCTAATGGGATGGTTCTCGGCGGGATTACAGCCGATGATCATCAGGCAATCACTGTTGGCCAGGTCGTTCCAGTGATTGGTCATGGCGCCCCGGCCAAAGGTGGGCCCCAACGAGGCCACCGTGGATGAGTGTCAGAGGCGGGCCTGGTGCTCCAGATAAACGATCCCCAGGGCCCGGGTCAGCTTGGCCAGGAGATAACACTCCTCGTTATTAAGGGCGGCCCCGCCGATGGAGGCCAGGGCCTCGGTGCGGTTCACCGTCACCCCGTTGGACTTGGCGATGAAGCCGGCGTCCCGGGTCGCCTTGACCCGCTGCGCCAGGGTCTGCATGGCCCAATCCAGGTCCTTTTCCTCCCAGCGGTCGCTGCCCGGGGCCCGATAGCGCACCTTCTGCAAACGACGGGGGCTGGTGACCACTTCGAAGACCGCCTGCCCTTTGCTGCACAGGGTCCCCTGATTGATGGGATGGTCCGCGTCGCCTTCCACATCCACCAGCTTGCCGTTCTTGGTGTAAGCCACCAGGCCGCAGCCCACCCCGCAATAGGGACAGATGGAAGTAGTGACGGTGGCCGTGGTGATTTTGGCGGGCGCCACCAATCCGGCCCACCCGGGACGCCACAAGATGACGTCCGAGAGGCCCAGGGCGGTAAGCCCGCTCCCCAAACCCTTAATAAAAGTCCTGCGGGAAATGCGCATGTCTACCTCATCTGTTTGGTTTCGGCAAGAAGATGGTTGGCGGGGAATTAATTAATCAAGAATTGACCGGTTAATGCCTTGCTCCTTAGTGAACATATTAGATGATTTTTTCACACCGGTCAAAAAAAAGTTTATCCAGAATTAAAGGTAGAGATTAATTTTCCGCCCCGGGGAATTAGAGGTTGACTTGTGGGAAGGATATGCGGATATTAATAATCTGAAACCAACTGGCATCGGCGGGGCGGGTTTGCAACCCGCCCCTGCATTTGCCGGGCTCATCGGCCTGGCGGCGGCAAACCACCCCAACCGCCTCCCTTGACTAAAGGTTAATGGAGACTTGCATGATGAAGATGACCCTTCGCATCCTTCCGTTGCTTGGCATCATTTTGCTGGCCCTGGGCCTCAGCGGCGGGGCCGGGACAGCGGCTGAGGAAGTCAGCGTGCCCATCCTGGCCTATCACCGGTTCGGTCCGACGGTGCCCGACGGCATGACCGTAACCACCCCGGTGTTTGAAGCGCAGCTGCAGTGGCTCAAGGACAATGGCTATACCGTCATTCCGCTGCGGACCCTGGTTGATTATCTCCTGGGCAAGGGCCCGGCCCCGGCCCCCAAGTCGGTAGTGATTACCGCGGATGACGGCCACAAGTCGGTCTATACCGAGATGCTGCCCATCGTCCGGAAGTATAATATTCCCGTGACCCTGTTTCTCTACCCGTCTTGCCTGTCTAATGCTTCCTATGCCATGACCTATGAGCAGGTGAAAGAACTGCAGCAGACCGGCCTCTTCGATGTGCAGGGCCATACCTTCTGGCACCCCAATTTCAAGCGGGACAAGAAGAGGCTCAAGCCGGCCGAATACCAGAAGTTCGTGGAGACGCAACTCGACAAGTCCAAGAAGGTTTTGGACAAGCGCCTCGGTACCAATATAGACCTGCTGGCCTGGCCCTTCGGCATCTATGACGACTATCTGGAAGCGGAGGCCCAGAAGGCCGGGTACGTAGCGGCCTTCAGCATCGATCGCCGGAATGCCTCAAAGTCCGAGAAGATCATGGAGCAGCCCCGCTACCTGATGGTCAACGGCGACGGCACCAAGGGTTTTGCCGCCATCGTCAGCGGCCGGGCCGCGGAACGGAAAGGAACGCATAAGACCTTGTCGTTTTAACGGAGTGAGGCCGGTAAAGAAGCTGTCAGTTGCCTGCAAGGGTCTGCAGCCCACCTGCCTTATGGCGGCTTTTTAGAAAAATTAGGCTCGTTCCGCATGATAGGGTGGACAGGCGTAAAAGGGAAGATGAAGAGACTGACCATCGGCTTGCTAATCCTGCTGGGGGCCATGCTCCCGGCGGTCACGGCCCAGGCCGCCTATATCGGTAAGGTAGTGGACGCCCAGACCAAGGAGCCGGTCGTAGGCGCTCTGGCCACCCTGGGTGCGGAGGTGGCCCGCACCGGCAAGGACGGCGGCTTTCGCCTGGAGGGCAGCGGCGAGACCCTGAAACTGCGAGCCCCGGGTTATGCCCGGCGAGAGATGTCCACCTCGGAGCTGAGCGGCCCCGCCCCGGAGATCCCCCTTACCCCCTTCAGGGTGAAAGCGCTATATCTCACGGTCTACGGCAGCGCCAGCAAGAGTCTGCGTGAGGCCGCCCTGGAAACCATTGAGAAGAACCGGATGAACGCCCTGGTTCTGGACGTCAAGGGCGATCGGGGTTTCATCCCCTTCAAGGTGGACCTGCCCCTGGCCGAAGAGGCCGGGGCCCAGAAGACCATCCTCTTCAAGGATTATAAAGGCATGCTGGCGAGCCTTAAGGAGAAAGGCCTCTATCTCATCGCCCGCATCGTGGTCTTCAAGGACGATCCCCTGGCCGCCGCCAGGCCCCAGTGGGCCGTCAAGACCAAGGGCGGCGGAGTGTTCCGCGACCGGGAGAGGCTGCGCTGGACCGATCCCTTCAATAAAGAGGTTTGGAATTACAACATCGCCATCGCCAAAATCGCCGCGGAGCAGGGTTTCGACGAGATCCAGTTCGATTATGTCCGCTGCCCCGACAACAAGGCAGTGGCCTTTACCCAGCCGAACACCCTGGCAAACCGTACCCAGGCCGTCACCGGCTTCCTGCAAGCGGCCCATGAGGCCCTGGCCCCTTACAACGTCATGGTGGCCGCCGATATCTTCGGCTACGTCATGTGGAACCTAAACGATACCGGCATCGGACAGCAGGTCGGCGATGCCCTCAATGCGGTGGACGTGGTCTGCCCCATGCTCTATCCCTCCGGCTATCAATGGGGGATTCCCAACTTTCGCAATCCGGTCCAGCATCCTTATGAAATCGTTTACCTGTCGCTGAAGCGGGCCCAAGAGCGCACCGGAGTTTCGCCCCTGCGCTTCCGCCCCTGGCTGCAGGCCTTTCACGACTATGCCTTCCATGGCGGCGACTTCGGGGAGGAGCGGATTCAGACTCAGATCGAGGCGGCGGATAAATTCGGCTCCAGCGGTTGGATGTTTTGGAACCCCCGTAACATCTATCCCAAGGGCGGTTTCAGTAGCGGCGGCGGGGAATAGAGACTGACCGCCTCCTGGACAAATGCCGGCTGATACTTATATAATTTAATTAAACTTTCTCCACCGGCCTCTCCCTCTCTTAGCCTGCTCTCCCGAGCCCCCGCGGAATAACGCCCAGTACCTTCGCCGCGGCCGGCGGGCGACCCGGCGCCCGGCGTCAGAAAGCCCGCCAGTTCCGGTAAGCAGATATGAAGGCCCAGGTTTCTGAGCGGTTATTATCCTTGGATATCTTTCGCGGGGTGACCATCGCCGCGATGATCATGGTCAACAACCTGGCCTATTGGAGCGACAGCCTCCGGGTCCTGCGGCTGACCCATGCCCAATGGAATGGCTGCAACTTCGCTGACCTCATCTTTCCGTTTTTCATTTTCATCGTCGGCGTCTCCTCGGAGTTTTCCCTGGAAAAACGGGCCAACACCGAGGAAACCCTGGCGCGGTACCGGCATATCCTGGTGCGCACCGCGGTGCTCTTTTCCCTGGGGTTGCTCACCGGCAGCGGTCTCATCTTCGGCTGGCTTTTCCAGGTCATCTGCCCACCCGCCGAGGTCCAGAAGAGCATCTGGGGGCTCTTTCTCTCCCCGCCTCCCGGCGCCGAGGTGTACTTCTTTTCCCTGGCCAACCTGCGAATTCCGGGGGTGCTGCAGCGCATTGCCCTGGTTTATCTGCCGCTGTCGATTATTTTGATCCACACCCGCTGGCGGGTGCAGGCGCTGCTGGCCGGGGGCTTGCTCCTCTTATACTGGGGGTTAATGAGTCTCCCGGGCTTTGCCATGCAGCCCGGGGAAGACCTGGGCGCCGCCATCGACCGCGCCGTCTTCGGGGGAGCGCACCTGTGGAGGTACACCCAAACCTGGGACCCTGAGGGCCTGCTCGGTACCCTGCCGGCCATCGCCACCGGACTCTTGGGAGCCCTCACCGGCTGTTGGCTCCATAGCCATCGGGAAAGACACCGGAAGTTGACCGGACTTTTACTGGCTGGCTTTTTGGCGATTATCGCGGGCGCCGCCTGGGGACTGGTGTTCCCCCTGAACAAGTACCTGTGGACCAGCTCCTATGTGGTCTATACCGCCGGCTTCGCTTTAATCTTTTTGGGCTTTTGGTATTGGCTGGTGGATGTCCAGCAGTGGCAGACGCTTTTAGTGCAGCCCTTCGTCTGGCTGGGAATGAACCCGCTGGTGGCCTATTGCGGGGCCCAACTGGGGTCCCGGGCCCTGGGCGTCCTCTACCTCGGCACCCCGACGGAGCACACCCACCTCAACGCCCTGATCATGAAGACGCTCTTCGGAGAAGATCGGGGGGTCGCCGGTCTGACGTGGTTATCGGACCCCATCTGGCCGTCGCTCTTCTGGGCCTTGATCTACCTGAGCTTCTGGACCTTGCTGATGGGGATATTTTACCGTAAGCGCCTCTTCTTCAAGATTTGAATCCGGAAGGCCTGCGGCTCAATCCTCCCTTTCCGCGCAGGGGCTGTATTTTTGAATGTCGAGGACGTAGCTGTAGGCGGAGAGGGCTGCCTTGACGGCGTCCCCTGCCGAGATGTTATTCTGTTTAAAGGGGTCGCTGGTCACGTCGCCCGCCGCGAAGATCCCCCACTTGGAAGTCTGGCCGGTGCGGTGATCCACCAGGATTTCCCCGGCCTGGTTGGTGTCCACCAGGGTCTTGATAAAATCCGAGTTGGGTACCGAACCGATGGCCACCAAGACCCCCTGTACCGGCAACTCCTTCACCGGCCCGTCCTTCTGGTCCTGGTAGCGCAGACCGCTGACGGCCTGATCCCCCAGGATTTCCCGGATCTCGATGTTTTTGAGCAGGTTCAATTTGGGGGAGGCCGCGATCTTCTCCTGGATGACCGGGTCGCCTTTCAGTTGGTCGCCGCGCACGAGAAGATGGATCTTAGCGGCATAGGGAATTAAATCGATCACCGATTCCAGGGCGGTATTGCCGCCCCCCAAGACGGCAACCTCCAGACCTTGGAAAAATGGGGCATCGCAGGTGGAACAATAGGCTACCCCCCTTCCCTCAAAGCGGTCCTCTCCGGGAACCTGGAGACGCCGGCGCCGGCCGCCGGAGGCGACAATCACGGTCTTGGACCAGTAGCGGCCGCCTTTATCCGTCCGTAGCTCATAGGTGCAATCTGGCGCTCCCAGAACCGTGGTGACCTTTTCCGGGATTTTGATCTCCACCTCCCTTTGGGCCCGGACGTGTCTCTCCAGCTTTTCGGCCAACTCCTTGCCGGTTATGGAGATTTCCCCGATCCAATTTTCAATATTACTGGAAACCAGGGATTGTCCGCCGAACTCTTCGGTGACCACCAGGGTCTTCAGCTTCTTGCGGGCGGCATAGATGGCCGCCGTCACCCCGGCTGGGCCGCCGCCGATGACGACGGTGTCATAAAGCTCGCGACTCATGGAATCTCCTCCTTTGTAGAGGTGCTTGCCTGTCTTGATGATAAGGCCGGGGGAAAAAAATCCAAGCCCTGAATCCGCCATCTTGACCCTTTGCCCGCGTATTTTATTGACAAGGGGGGTCTCTAGACGCATTTTGAGGTTATTAAAGATCCCTGGAGGCAAAGGAGTCGCCACAAGCGACCTGGCTGTTGCTTCCTAATAAATGGAGGACTTGATGATGTTCTGGAATAAAGAGAGATTTATCGCCGCAATCCTGTTAGTCCTGTTCGCCTTCCCCCTTTGCGGCTGCGCCGGTGTGGAGACCGGCCAGGATCGGGTCGTTACGGAATATCTCCTGAGGGAGGCGGGATTCGCGAAGTTGGAAGTAAATGACACAACACCCTCAAGACAGGCGTTAATGACTGCCATTCCCAAGGGGCAATTTACTACCTATAGCATGGATGGCAAAAAATATTATGTTTATAAAGATGAGCCCTCCCAGGCCCTATACTTCGGAGACGAGGCTGCGTATCAAAAGTTTGCCTCCCTGGTAAGCGATAAGAGGCTCTGCCAAAGCATGGATGCCACGCAATCGGCGCCATTTTGGTCTTGTTTTCAGGAGTTTCAAAAGGCCGGCACGCGCTAGCCAACGTCCCAGGCCAGGGTAGCCGCGCCGCGATGGGTGGTGGACCTATCTAGAGGCGGCCACCGCCACCAGGATGGGTTCTGGATCTTTCTATCTCAGTTCAACCTGGATAAGTCCTCCTCCTCTTTCAGTGAGGTCGTTGGCCAGGATCACCGCAGGTCTCGAATAATGGCCCGGATGGTCTTTTCCTGGGATTCGACACTCTCCGTCAGCTTGAATTGGACCAGGGCCCTGAGCAGATTCTGTTCCCGGTCCCGGACCTTGAAATAGACATTGCCCTCCAAGTAGTCGGTGAAGAATCGCAGTCCCAGCTCGAAGGCGATGAGGCGGATGGCGTCGTACAGGTATTCATAGTCGTTCCCGGTGAGAAAGCCGCCGGCCCGGGAGAGATAGCCCATCAGGATGGCCCGGCAGAGTTCGGGCTCGAAGCGCACCGTTTCCCATGACTCGATCTCCTCTCCCAGGGGATTGCAGCCCGAGCGCAGGCAGTCGCCGATGTCATAATGGACCAGGCCGGGCTTGACGGTGTCCAGGTCCACCAGGCCGACGGCCTGTCCGCTGTCCCGGTCCACCATGACGTTGTTGACCTTGGGATCGCCGTGGATCGTGCGGAGCTTGAGCCGTCCCTGGGCCCTGGCCGCCTCCAGGACCTGGGCCCAGCCCCGGCGCTGGCCAATGGACCGCAGGCCGGAAGCCACCTCGGGGGATTGGCAGGCCCCCTGCCTGGTTAACACCTCGTCAAAGTGCCGCAGGTAGCCGGGGGTTTCGTGAAACCCCGGCAGGGTGTCGGCCAGGCTGGCTGGGTCCAGATCGCTCAGGAGCGCATGGAACAGCCCCAGGGCGTAACCCACCTCCCGGGCGTGCTCCAGATCCTGGATGACCTCCAGGGATTGGGCGTTTTCGATAAAGCTGAGGGCCCTCCAGAAGGAGCCCTTGGGGTCGAGCCAGTGGTCGGCGCCGTCTCGGGTCAACAGCACCCGGGGCACCTCCCAGCGGCGGCCCGGGCCCGGGGAGACCTCTGCCAGCCGCCGGCGCAGGTGCCCGGTGCAGGTGCGCAGGTTTGCCATGACCGGCTCCGGCCGGCGAAACACCCGGGTGTTGAGGCGCTGCAGGATCAAATGCGGGTCGCCGGCCGCCTCCTGGTCCCTGGGGTGAGCGCCGCGCACCGTCACCAGGAAGGTGTCATGGACGTTGCCCTGGCCATAGGCCTGCACCTGGAGGATTCGCCCCGGCGGGGCAAATTGCGCGGCTGCGGCTCGAAGCTGGGGCAAGGTTTGGTCTCTCGGTGACTAAGTACTTGATTTCTTAAATATGGTAACGTTTCTTGTCGCCCCCCTCACCCCAGCCCTCTCCCCCCGCCGGGGGGAGAGGGAGCATTTCAAGCGTTGGCTCTTTATCCCCTCTCCCCCGATGGGGGAGAGGGTTCGGGTGAGGGGGAATTAATCACTTGCTCCCGCTGTTAATAATAGGTTACCGGATTTATGAAATCGGGTACTAAGTGTTGGTTTTTGGTAAAAGCTGATTGCTGATTACTGCCTCCCCGTTCGCATTCGCGAGGCCACCTGTTCTCCCAGATCCCTGGTGATGCTTTTCAGACGAGCCACTTTCCCGACGTGGCCGGATTCGCCCCACCCCTGGTCCAGGGCTTTCTGCTCTTTTGGCGGAATTCCTTTCCGCCGCTGGCCAGGTCCTTCAGAGAAACAACTTCTGGAGGATGGGCCCTTCGGCAGAAGTAAGATCCTTTTCCAGTTCGAAATTCGCCATTCCAGGTGGTATTGATCATCTTAACTCAAGTTTCGCACCCTGAATAGAGTACACGGGCGGGAGGCCTAGGCTACCTAAACTTGGTAGCCTAGGCCTCTGGCCGTGTAATCAGTTATTAACGGAAGCATGAAAGGGGTTCCAGATTTATCCCCTCTTCCACAAGGGTGAGGGTGAGGGGGAATTTAATCTCTTTTCCGCTCCCATTAATACTTGGTGCGAAACTTGACATCTTAAGTTTTTTCAGAGGGAATTGGTTCAAAAGCCATGAACTAGGGTATAATCAAAACTCGATAAAGACCTGTAAAGATAGGGGCGATGTCTTCCGGTAAATCTCCCACCTCCTTGATTACCGTTATCGCTGTGGCCGCCAGCCTCGCCTGGCTGGCCGGATGCGCTTCGGCGCCGCCACCCACCGCCGGGAAGGCGCCGGCGCCGCTGGCGGCGCCGGCGCCGCCGCCCGCCCCGCCCCCCGTGGCCCCCGAGGTGAACGACCGCCGCTTCGCCGGCATCGAACCCGCGGTCAATCAAGAGATCGCCGCCGGGCATCTCCCCGGGGCCGTGATCCTGGTGGGCCACCAGGGCCGGATCGTCTACCGCCGTGGCTTCGGCCAGCGCGCCCTGGAGCCGCGGCCCCTGCCTATGACCCCGGACACCATTTTCGATATCGCCTCTCTAACCAAGGTGGTGGCCACCACCACGGCCGTCATGCAGTTGACCGATGCCCGCCGCCTGCGCCTAGATGCCCCGGTGGCCAGGTATTGGCCGGAATTCGCCGCCAACGGCAAAGGCTGCATCACCATCAGGCAACTCCTGACCCACACTTCCGGTTTGCGGGCCGAAGTGAATTCCCACTACCGCTGGTCGGGTTATGAAGGGGCGCTGGCGGTCATTGCCGCCGACCAGCCCATCCGGCCGCCGGGCACCGATTTCCATTACAGCGACGTCAACTTTATCGCCCTGGGCGAGGTAGTGCACCGGGTCTCGGGGCAGCCGCTGAATGAATACTGCGCCCAAAAGATCTTTGGCCCCCTGGGACTCAAGGACACCTCCTTCCGGCCGCGGCAGGGCCAGCAAGAGCGGATTGCCCCCTGCGACGTGCAATCCGGCTGCCTGCGCTGGGGTGAAGTGCAAGACCCCACTGCTTATCGGATGGGCGGGGTGGCCGGGCATGCCGGGGTCTTCTCCACCGCCGACGACCTGGCCGTCTTCGTACAGATGCTCCTGGACGGCGGCCAGAGCCGGGGCCACCGGATTCTCAGCAAGGAGGCGGTGGCGGCCATGCGGCAGCCCCAGTCCCTGCCGGGAAATTCCACCCGCCGCGGTCTCGGCTGGGATATCCGCTCCCCTTATAGCAAGATCTTTAACGCCGCCTTTCCTGCCGGTTCCTTTGGGCACACCGGCTATACCGGCACCTCCATCTGGGTCGATCCCCGCTCCGGGACCTACCTGATCATCCTTACCAACCGCCTGCATCCCGGCGGCAAAGGAGAGGTCAAGGCCCTGCGGGCCAAGATCGCCGCGGTGGTGGCCGCGGCGGTGCCCATGGGCCCCCCGGCGGCAGCGGCAGCCCTGGATGGCATGAGGATGAGCGGCCATGGCCAGGCGGACGGACCGGACCGGGTGCGGCCGGGGGTCGAGGTCTTGGCGGCCTCCGGTTTCGCCCCCCTGGTGGGCAAGAGCGTCGGGGTGATCACCAATCACACCGGGGTCGATGGCGCCGGGCGCTCCACCCTGAGCCGTTTGCTTCAGGTCCCCGGCATCCGGGTGCGGGCGATTTTCAGCCCCGAGCACGGCTTGTCCGGCTCGCTGGACGAACGAATCCCCTCCGGCCAGGACCCGGCCAGCGGCCTCCCCGTCTATAGCCTGTACGGCGAGGTCAAACGCCCCACCGCCCGGATGCTGCGCGGCCTTGACGCCCTGGTCTACGATATCCAGGACGTGGGGGCCCGCTATTATACCTACATCACCACCATGGCCTATGCCATGGAGGCTGCCGCCGCCGCCGGTCTGGACTTCTATGTGCTGGACCGGCCCGACCCCATCAGCGCCGCGGTGGTGCAAGGTCCCCTGCTGGACCCCGGCTTGTGCTCCTTCATCGGCTATTGCTCCTTGCCGGTGCGTTACGGCATGACCCCCGGGGAGTTGGCCCGGCTCTTTAACGGGCAGCGGGGCATCGGCGCCAAATTGCACGTGGTGCCCATGCAGGGATATCACCGGGAGGCCTGGTTCGACGAAACCGGCCTGCCCTGGGTCTCGCCTTCGCCCAATCTGCGCTCTCTGACCCAGGCGATCCTTTACTCCGGGGTGGGCCTGGTGGAGTCCGCCAACGTCAGCGTCGGTCGGGGCACCACCACCCCCTTCGAAGTCATCGGCGCCCCCTGGATTGCCGGCGACCGGCTGGCCCGCTATCTGAACGGGCGCCAGCTTCCGGGGATTGCCTTCGAGCCCGTGGCCTTCGAGCCCAATGCCAGTCCCTACCGGGGGCAGAGATGCCAGGGGGTGCGGCTGCGCCTGGTGGATCGGCAGGCCCTGGATGCGCCGGCCCTGGGCGTGGAGATCGCTTCCGCCCTGTACCGCCTTTATCCGGGGGAGTTTCAGTTGGACCAGACTCTGTCCATGGTGGGTTCCCGCCAGACCCTCCAGGCCCTCAAATGCGGCGATGATCCCCGGGAGATTCAGCGCCGCTGGCAGCCCGGGTTGGCAGCCTTCCGCCGCCTGCGCGCCCAATATCTCCTTTACTGAGTCAGCGATCGGCCTTGCCGTTCAACTTTGAAGTCTTCCGGAATTACCGCCAGGTTGCAATTGATCTCGTCCAGACGGCTCAAGGTATAAATCCGCTATAAGTCGCGCCACCGCTTCCCTCGGACAGGTTCAGTCCGGTAACCGGGGCGGGTTGGTGGCGGCGAGCCGCCCCTCGCCCGGCGGCCCGGTGGGTGGCCCTTGCCCCACCGGAGGCAAATCGGAGGATTTCCAGCCCCCGCCCAGGGCCTCGATGAGGAGCACATTGGCGCTCATCCGGCTGCCCAGGATGGTGATGGCGGTCCTTTCGTTGGCCAGGGCCAGGGTTTCCACCACCAGGAGGGCGATACGGTTGAGGGTCCCGGCCTTATACTGGTTGGTGCTCACCGCCAGCGATTGCCTGGAGGCCCGGACCGCCTCATCTTGCACCTGGCTCTCTTCTTTCAGGATGCCCAGCGCCGCCAGATTGTCTTCCACTTGCTGAAAGCCGGTGAGCACCGTCTGCCGATAGGTGGCCACGGAGGCCTCGTAGGCGGCTCGGGCCGACTCGGTCTGAGCGCCCCGCAGGCCGAAGTCGATCAAGGTCTCCGAGGCCGCCGCCCCGAGGGACCATAAGCGGCTGGGCCAGGTGAGCCACTTCGCCAGGCTGGAGGTTTCAAATCCTCCCGAGGCGCTCAAGGTTATGGTGGGGTAATAGGCCGCCAGGGCCACCCCGATCTGGGCGTTGGCCGCGGCCATATTCCTCTCGGCGGCGGCGATGTCGGGGCGGCGCTCAAGTAGTTCCGAAGGCACCCCGAAGGGTACGGCCGGGACCCTCATGGTTTGCCGGACTACCGGTATGGTAAAGACGGAGGGCGACTTTCCCAGGAGCAAGGCAATGGCGTGTTCCAGTTGGGCCCGCTGCACCCCCAGGTCTATCGCCTGGGCCTGGGTGGACTTGAGCTGGGCTTCCGCAATCGCCACGTCCCCCTGGGAGGCCACCCCTTGGGCGTACTGGTTCTTGGTAAACACCAGGATCTTTTGATAATCGGCGACCGTATCGTTCAGGAGACGTTTCTGATCGTCCACGGTGCGCAACTGAAAATAGCTCTGGGCCAGGGTGGCCCGGGCGCTCAAGCGAACCCCCTCCAGGTCGGCGGCGCTGGCCTGGGCGCTGGCCCGGCTCGATTCCACTTGGCGGCGCACCTTGCCCCAGAGGTCCGGCTCCCAGGTGAGGTCGGAGGTCAACAGGAAGTCCGATATGGCAGGAGGTCCCGGCGAAGCTTTGCCGGCTCCCATACCAGAGGTCCCCGCCGTGCCGGAGCCTCCGCCGGAAGAGCTGATGATAGTCCCCGAACTTTGAGAGCGGGTCCAGGACGCCCCTCCGGTGACCGTGGGAAAATAAGCGGCCCGGGCGATCTGCACCAGCGCCCGGGCCTGGCGGAACTGCGCCTCCGCCACGGCGATGTTCTGGTTGTTGATGTCGACCTGTTCTTCCAGGGCGTTCAACTTGGGATCATTATAGATCTCCCACCAGGCTCCCCGGGACAGCTCATCCCGGGGCTGGGCCACCTTCCAGCCTGGCGTTTCCTTGAAGGCCTCGGGCGCCGCGGTGGGCGGTCTCACATAATTCGGACCCACCGTGCAGCCGGCCAAGAGCAGCAACATCCCGGCAATCATTACCGGGCTAAGCCGGCCCGGCCCCGGGGATAATCCTAAAAATGTCTTGAAGCGCAGCCACATAGCTCGTTTCCTCTTTCGCCTATTTTTGTCTCAGACCGCGGCGCCGGCGATTAAACCAGAGCCTGAAGCGGTCCAGATAAAGATAGATCACCGGGGTGGTATAAAGGGTGAGCATCTGACTGAAGATCAGCCCGCCAACGATGGCGATCCCCAGAGGGCGGCGCAACTCGGAGCCCACGCCGGTCCCCAGCGCCAGGGGCAGCGCCCCCAGCAGCGCGGCCATGGTGGTCATCATAATCGGGCGGAATCGCAGGAGACATGCTTCATAGATGGCCTCTTGAGAACTCTTCCCCTCCTGGCGCTCCGCCTCCAGGGCAAAATCCACCATCATAATGCCGTTTTTCTTGACAAGGCCGATAAGCAGGAAGATGCCGATTAAGGCAATGAGGCTCAAGTCCGTGCGGCAGAGCAGCAGGGCGAAGAGCGCTCCCACCCCGGCCGAAGGGAGGGTGGAGAGGATGGTGACGGGGTGGACGTAGCTCTCGTACAACACCCCCAGGACGATATAAACCGACAACAGCGCCGCCAGGATCAAAAACGGCTGGTTAGCCAGGGAGGCCTGGAAGGCCTGGGCCGTCCCCAGAAAGCTTCCTTGGATGCTGGCCGGCAGGCGCATCTTCCCGGTAGCCGCTTGGACGGCTGCCACCGCATCCCCGAGGGAGGTCCGCGCCGGCAGATTGAAGGAAATGGTGACCATCGGAAACTGTCCCAGGTGGTTCACCGCCAGAGAGGTGGAGGTCATCTGGTAAGTGGTGAAGGCGCTCAGGGGCACCTCGACGCCGCTGGTGGGGACATAGGGTTCCTGAATTCCGCCAAGCTTTGGGGAGAAGGCGCTCAGGGGCACCGCGGCGCCGCGGGTGGAGTATATAAAGATGTCTCGCAGTATTTCCGGGCGCTGCCAATAGGGGGGAGCCACCTCCATCACCACGTGGTACTGGTTCAGTGGGGTGTAGAGGATGGCAACCTGGCGCTGGCCGAAGGCGTCGTACAGGGTGTTGTCGAGAAGCTGAGCGGAGATGCCGAGCCGCGAGGCGGTGTCGCGGTCGATTGCCAGGGTGGCTTGCAATCCTTTATCTTGTTGATCGCTGTTCACGTCAACCAGTTGGGGTAAGGTGCGGAGTTTCCGTAAGACCCGGGGGCCCCAGGAGTTTAGCTCCTCCAGGTTGTCTGACCGGAGGTTAAACTGATAGAGGGCGCCGCTGCCATAACCGCCGATCCGCAAGTCCTGAACCGCCTGCAGGTAGGTGGAGGCCCCCGCCACCTGGGCCAGTTGCGGGCGTAACCTGGCCATCACCCGGCGGGCGCTGCTCCGCCGCTCCGCGAAGGGCTTCAAGGCAACGAACATGCGCCCTATATTGGTGGTGGAGCCGCCGCCGCCGCCGCCGGTGAAGACCACCACGTCCGTCACATCCGGGTCCTTCCGGATGATGTCGCTCACTTCCGACAATTTCTTCTTCATGGCCTGAAACGAGATGTCCTGCGCCGCCTGAATGGATCCGGTGAGGCGGCCGATGTCCTGTTCAGGGAAAAAACCCTTGGGAATGTAAAAGAATAGGCCGATACTAACCACCAACGTCAGCACCGTCAGAGAGAGCATAAAGCGAGGGTGCCTCAAACCCCAGCCGAGGGTGCCCTCGTAGGTGTGGTGCATCCATAAGAAGACCCGCTCGCTGGCCCGGAAGACGGCTCCGTGAGTTTCCCCCTTCCCCTGCCTGAGGAGGGTGGCGCACATCATCGGAGTGGTGGTCAGGGACAGCACCATGGAGAGCAGGATGGCGGTGGATAAGGTAACCGCGAACTCGCGAAACAGCCGGCCCACCATGCCCCCCATCAACAGCAGGGGAATGAAGACCGCCACCAGGGAGATGCTCATGGAGAGAATGGTGAAGGCGATTTCCCGGGATCCCAGGAGCGCCGCCTGCAGAGGAGACGCTCCCTTTTCGAGATGACGGGTGATGTTTTCCAGCACCACAATGGCGTCGTCTACCACAAAGCCGGTAGCGATGGTGAGGGCCATGAGGGAGAGATTGTCCAGACTATAGCCGAGCAGGTACATCACCCCGAAGGTGCTGATGATGGAAACCACAACCGCAACCCCCGGGATGAGGGTGCCCCGCACACTCCGTAGGAAGGCGAACACCACCAGGATTACCAGGATGCCTGAGATCACCAGGGTGCGCTCCACGTCCTTCAGCGAACCGCGGATCGACGGGCTGCGGTCCACCACCACCTTGACGTCGATGTCCTGGGGAATGTCGGCCGTCAGCTGCGGCAGCAGGCCGGTGATGCGGTCCACCGTCTCGATGATGTTGGCCCCCGGCGACCTGAAGATGACCACCATCACGCAGGCCTTACCGTTGACAAGCCCCTCGACGCGCAGGTCCTCCTGGGAATCCTGGACCGCGCCCACATCCACCAGGTGTATCGGCGCCTCGCCTTGGAAGGCCACGATGAGATCCCGGTAGTCGGCGGCCTTGAAGAGTTGGTCGTTGGTGATGATCTCCCGGTTTTGGCTGGCATCCGCCAGTTGTCCCTTGGGCCGGTTGGTGGTGGTGCTGCTCAGGACACTGCGGACTGCCTCCAGGCTGACCCCGTATTTATTCAGTGCCGTGGGGTTCAACTCCACCCGCACCGCCGGCAGCGAACCACCCCCCACGAAGACCGTGCCTACCCCTTCCAACTGGGAGAGTTTTTGCTGGAGAATGGTGGAGCCTGCATCATACATGGCGGCCCGGTTGGCGGTGTCGGAGGTGAGGGCCAGGATGAGAATCGGGGCGTCGGACGGGTTGACTTTGCGGTAGGTGGGATTGCTGGGCAAATTGGCGGGCAGGTAGCTGCGGGCTGCATTGATGGCGGCCTGGACATCCCGGGCGGCCCCGTTGATGTCCCGGTTCAATTCAAACTGCAAGACGAGGCTGGTGGACCCCCGGGTACTGGACGAGGTCATCTCGGTCACCCCGGCAATCCGCCCAAATTGCCGTTCCAGGGGCGCCGCCACCGAGGTCGCCATGGTCTCGGGGTCCGCCCCCGGCAGCGACGCGCTCACCGAGATGGTGGGAAAGTCCACCGCTGGCAGGGGGGAGACGGGCAGTTGGCGAACAGCCAGGAAACCGGCCAGGGCCATGCCCAAGGTGAGCAGCGTCGTGGCCACCGGCCTTTTGATGAAGATGGCCGAGAGGTTCATACCGGTTCCCTAAGATCGTCCCCAGGAGGCGGCTCTCCGGGTCGCTTCCTACCCAGGCGCATTGCCAGCCTATCGAACCAGAGATAAATGACCGGAGTGGTGTAGAGGGTGAGGACCTGGCTGATGATCAGCCCGCCGACGATGGAGATACCCAGGGGGTGGCGCAGTTCGGAACCCAATCCGGTTCCGATGGCCAGGGGCAGCGCCGCCAACAGGGCGGCCATGGTGGTCATCATGATGGGGCGGAATCTTAACAGACAGGCCTGATAGATCGCCTCTTCCGGGCTCTTCCCTTCCCGGCGTTCGGCGTCCAGGGCAAAGTCCACCATCATGATGCCGTTTTTCTTGACGATGCCGATCAACAGGATGAGGCCGATGAGGGCGATGACGCTGAAATCGGTGCGGAAGAGGAGCAGGGCGAGAAGGGCCCCCACCCCAGCTGAAGGGAGGGTGGAGATGATGGTGATGGGGTGGATATAGCTCTCGTACAGCACCCCCAGAACGATATAAACCGTAAGCAGGGCCGCCAGGATCAATATCGGTTCGCCCTGCAGGGAATCCTGGAAGGCCTGGGCGGTGCCCTGAAAGCTGCCCAGGATGGTGGCCGGCAGTCCGATTTTTTTGGTGGCCGCCTCCATGGCCTGGACTGCTTGCCCCAGGGAGGCTCCCGGCGCCAGATTGAAGGACAGGGTGGTCGCCGGAAACTGCCCCTGGTGGTCGAGGAGCAGGGGGCCCGAGGTGGCTTTCACCCGGGTAATGGCGCTCAGCGGCACTATGCCGCCGGTGGTGCTGCGCAGATAGATGTCCTTGAGCTTGAAGGGATTTTGCTGGAAGTCGGGCTGGACCTCCAGAACCACCCGGTATTGGTTCACCTGTGTGAAAATCGTTGACACCTGTCGCTGCCCGAAGGCGCTGTAAAGGACATCATCGATGAGCTGCGTGGAAATGCCCAGGCGCGCGGCGGTGCTGCGGTCGATGTCCAGGGAGACCTGCTGCCCCTGATTCTGCTGATCGCTGCTCACGTCCCGCAGTTCCGGCATCTTCCCGAGGGCTTCCACCAACCTGGGGCCCCAGAGTTCCAATTCCTGGGCGTTGGGGTCCTCCAGGGTATATTGGTATTGGGTCCGGCTGACCCGATCCTCTACCGTCAGGTCTTGCACCGGCTGCATGAACAGGGTGATGCCCGAAAGCGAGGCGAGCCGCGGCTGCAGACGGCGGATGACCTCGCTGGCGCTGATCCGGCGTTCCGCCAAGGGCTTCAAGTTGATGAGCACCCGCCCGCTGTTGAGGGTGTAATTCGTACCATCCACCCCGATGAAGGTGGAGAGGCTGGCCACCGCCGGGTCTTGCAGGATCAGCCTGGCCAGCGCCTGCTGGCGTTCCGCCATGGCGCTAAACGAGATCGACTGCGGGGCTTCGGAGATGCCCTGGATGATGCCGGTGTCTTGCACCGGAAAGAAGCCTTTGGGAACCACCACGTACAAGAAGACGGTGATGACCAGGGTAGAGGCGGCAATCAGCAGCGTCAGCGTCTGGTGCTGCAGCACCCGGCGCAGGGTGGCGGCGTAGAAGTCGATGATCTTATGGTAGATCCGCTCGGAGGCGTGGAAGACCCTGCTCTGCTGCTCCTCTGGAGTATGCTTTAGCAGCCGGGCGCACATCATCGGGGTCAGGGTGAGGGAGACCACCGCCGAGATGAGGATGGTCACTCCGAGGGTAATGGCAAACTCCCGGAATATGCGGCCCACCACCTCGCCCATGAACAGCACCGGGATGAGCACCGCGATCAGCGAGATGGTCAGGGAGAGGATGGTGAAGGCGATCTGCTCCGAGCCCTTGAGGGCCGCCTCCAAAGGAGGATCTCCCTGCTCGATATAGCGGGAGATGTTTTCGATCATGACGATGGCGTCATCCACCACAAAACCCGTGGAAATGGTCAGGGCCATCAGGGAGAGATTGTTCAGGCTGTATCCCAGCAGATACATGATCCCGAAGGTGCCCACCAGGGAGACTGGCACCGCCACACTGGGAATCACGGTGGCCGAGAGGTTGCGCAAAAACAGAAAGATCACCAGCACTACCAGGGCCACTGCCAGCATCAGCTCGAACTGCACGTCGTCCACCGAGCCGCGGATGGTGGTGGTGCGGTCGGTCAGCACCGAGACCTGCATCGCCGTCGGCAGGGTGCCCTGCAACTGTGGCAGCAGCCTTTTTATGCGGTCAACGACATCGATCACATTGGAGCCCGGCTGCCGTTGAATGTTGACGATCACCGCGGGGACATCATTCATCCAGGCCGCCTGCTTGACGTTTTCGGCCGAGTCGATGGCGTTGGCCACGTCGGACAGCCTCACCGGAGCCCCGTTGACATAGGCCACCACCAGCGGCAGATACTCCTTGCTGGTGAGGAGCTGGTCGTTCGCGCCGATGACCGACGATTGGCGGGGCCCATCAAAGCCGCCCTTGGCCTCGTTGGTGTTGGCCGCGGCGATGGCGGTGTGTAGGTCCTCCAGGGTCAGGCCGTAAGCGCTCAAGGCCGTGGGGTTGGCCTGAATCCGCACCGCCGGCCGCTGCCCGCCGCTGATACTGACCAGCCCTACCCCGGTCAGTTGGGAAATCTTCTGGGCCAGACGGGTGTCCGCCAGGTCCTCCACCTGCTCCAGGGGCATGGTCTTGGAAGTGAGGGCCAGGGTCAGGATAGGGGCGTCGGCCGGATTGACCTTGTTATAGACCGGCGGATTGGGCAGATCCGCGGGCAGGAAGGAACTCCCGGCATTAATGGCAGCCTGCACCTCCTGTTCGGCCACGTCCAGGCTCAGGTTCAGACTGAACTGCAAGATGATGACCGAACCGCCTCCGGAACTGTAGGAGGTCATCTGCTTCAGCCCGGGCATCTGGCCGAACTGGCGCTCCAGAGGGGCGGTGATTGAGGAGGCCATGACGTCGGGGCTGGCGCCCGGGAAAAAGGTGAGCACCTGGATGGTGGGATAATCCACCTCCGGCAGGGCGGAGACCGGCAACTGGTAGTAGGCCACCGCCCCGGCCAGCATAATAGCCGCCATCAGCAGGGTGGTTGCTACCGGGCGCAGGATGAAGAGCCGGGACGGATTCATTACTAGCCCTTCTGCGAGTTACCGGTAGCCGGACCCTTCTGTGACTTACCGTTGGCCGGAGCCTTCTGCGACTTACCGTTGGCCGGAGCCTTCTGCGACTTATCGTTGGCCGGAGCCGTTTCCTCCACCCGGCTCCCCTCCCGCAGCCGCTCCATCCCTTCCACTACCACCCGCTCACCGGGTGAGAGCCCCTTGTCAATGGCGGTATTATCCCCCTCGCTGGGCCCCAGGCTCACCTGGCGCACTGTCACGGTCTGATTGGCATTTACCAAATAGACGAAGGCCCCTGTGGGGCCGGTCTGGAGGGCGGCCGTCGGCACCAGGGTGGCGCCTTGCAGGGTATTCAGAAGCAGGCGGGCATTAACGAACTGGTTGGGGAACAGCGCATGGTCTTTGTTGGGGAATTCCGCCTTGAGTTGGACCGTGCCGCTGGTTACATTGACCTGGTTGTCCATCGTCAGCAAAACCCCGCTGGCCAGTTTTTTGCTTTGCTCGCGATTGAAGACGTCCACCGGCAGGCGCGCTCCCGCTTGGAGCTTGTCCAGCACCGGCGGCACGCTGTCTTCGGGGATGGTAAAGATCACGGTCATCGGTTCCAGTTGGGTGATGACCGCTATCCCGGTGGTATCGGTGGCGTGGACGATGTTGCCCGGATCCACCAACCTCAGGCCGATGCGCCCGCTGACGGGGGCGGTGATGCGCGAGTAAATGACTTGCACTTTGGCGTTGTCGAGGTTTCCCTGGTCTAACTTGACGGTACCTTCAAGCTGATGCACCAGGGACTTTTGGGTATCATATATTTGTTTGGCGATGGAATCCTGCTCGGTCAGGGTCTGGTAGCGCTTCACGTCCAGCCTGGCGTTCTGCAGCAGGGCCTGATCGCGGGCCAGCTGCCCCTGAGCCTGGAGCAACGCCGCCTCATAGGGCCGCGGGTCGATTACCGCTAGGAGGTAACCTTTGGGGACGATCTGGCCCTCCTTGTAGGCAACCTGCATCAGCTCTCCATCCACCCGGCTCTTGATGGTGACGGTGCGGAGCGGGGTGACGGTGCCCAACCCGGTGAGATAGATGCTGATGTCCCCCTTTTTAGCCGCCACTGCAGTCACCGCCACCGGCGGCGTGGTGGCCGCCCCTTGCCCGGCTGGGGCCCCGGCCCCCGTGGACTTGCCCGACCTGGAAAAATAGGCGTAGACCAGGATACCCAAGAGAGCGGCCGCCAGCAACCAGAGCCACCGGCGCCGGACCCAGGCCGCGGCAGGAATCCGCTTCCCCGGGCCAGGGTTAAGTGGTAAAAATTTCATAGGTATAACCCCACTGCGACACAGCCTCGATGAACCGCACCCGACTGAATGGTGAGAACTATCAGGCTGTCGAAAAAGGGATTTTGCAGCCCGCCCCATGGAGGAAGGCTCTGGGTTCTAAAACCCGACAGCCGCGACAATCCGGCGCTGACTTTGGCAAGTTTAGCCTACCTCTTTAGCAACTGCTTTTCCGGAATAAATTTTCCTGAATTTACGCCTTTCGAATCATTTTCGCAACCTTGGGGAAACGAGCGGGTAAACCGAGAACCAGAATGGTGCCCGTCATAAGTTGTTTGAATACCCATGTTTGCAGGGAAAGTCCAAGTATTTCGATAAAATCATTTAATCCCGGTTTTCTGTTTTTCTGTTAAACTATCGTGTCCAGTCCGTGTTCCTTCAGGGACCGCAGAGGCCGGCCTGTGGCCGGCACCATTTCCGATGCCACAGGCTTATCGCCTGTGCAGGTTCATGGAGGGTGGGCACTACCCACCATTTTTCTTCTCCCTCTTCCACTTGTTTGGATCGGGGAGAGGCTGAAGTGAGGAGTGGCTCATGACCGGGCATTGCGCCGGGGCCTTGCGGAAGCGAATGACCACTACGGAAAGGCTGCTCTGGCGTCATCTGCGGAATAGAGAACCTGGCGGCTGGAAATTCCGGCGCCTTCGGGGTCACCATGTCCACTTATGAAGCAGTCATTATTGGAGCCGGGCCGGCGGGGTTATTTGCCGCCCTCAGCCTGGAGAACTTAGGTGCGGGAAAGGTCCTCTTGGTGGAACAAGGTCCGGACCTGGGGGAGCGTCAGCGGGATACCCCGGGCGGTCTCCTCTGCGGTTGGGGCGGGGCAGGAGCCTTCAGCGACGGCAAACTCATCCTTTCCCCCGAGGTGGGCGGTTTCTTAAGTGACCTGTTATCCCTGGATGACTTAACGGCCTTAATCCAGGAAGTGGATAACCTTTATCGATCATTGGGAGCATCCGCGGAAACCCATGGGGGGGATGCAGATACCCTCGAACTTCTTAAGACCGAGGCCCGGCACGCCGGGATGATCTTTATCCCCACCCGCCTGCGCCATATCGGCACGGAAAATTGCTGGGAAATTCTGAGCCGCTTGAGAGAACGTTTGCGCGACCGGGTGGAGATCCGCACTCACTGCCGGGCCCAGCGGATCATGGCCAAGGATGGGGTAGTCATTGGGGTAGCCCTGGACAACCAGGAGGTGGTGGGGGCTCGTTATGTGATTGCCGCGCCTGGACGGTCCGGGGCCGCCTGGATGCGGGAAGAGGCCCGCCGCCTGGCGATTCCCTCTATCCCCAGCCCGGTGGATATCGGGGTGCGGGTGGAAGTCCCGGCCCCGGTGCTGGCGCCCCTTACCGAACCGGCTTATGAAGCCAAATTGATTTACTACTCCCGCACCTTTGACGACAAGGTGCGCACCTTTTGCATGAACCCTTACGGCGAGGTCGTTTTAGAAGAAATGGATGGCCTGGTCACCGTCAATGGCCACAGCTATACTTCCCGGAAAACGGAAAACAGTAATTTCGCCATTCTGGTGAGTTCCACTTTCACCGAGCCCTTTAACGATCCCATCAGCTACGGGCAATATATCGCCCGCCTGGCCAATCTCTTGGGCCGGGGAGCCCTGGTCCAGCGGCTGGGCGACCTTAAGGTTGGCCGACGCACTAACCCCGCCCGCCTTGATCGTTGCCTCACCCGGCCCACCCTCAAGAGCGCCACCCCCGGGGATCTCAGCTTCGTCCTCCCTTACCGTTACCTGAAAGACATTCTGGAAATGTTAGAGGCCCTGGAGGCCCTAGCCCCAGGAATTAACCACCGCCATACCCTGCTCTACGGGGTGGAGGTGAAGTTCTATTCCCATCGCCTGAAATTGAGCCCGGAGTTGGAGACCCCCATCGACAATCTGTTCATCATCGGGGATGGCGCCGGCATCACCCGCGGCCTGATCCAGGCCTCCGCCAGCGGCATAATCGCCGCCCGGGCGGTGGCCTCGCGGGGTTAGAAGCCTACCGGCTCCCAGGCGAATTTGTCAGGTCACCTACCACGTGAGAGCAGGTGAGGATGCAACACCTTGTTTGCATCTCCGGCCCAGAGGCCTCCCGGGCCAGGCGGCGGATCTCGCCGAAGATATGCAACACCGTTTATGAGTTACTGCTTGGAAAAGTTCTTTAGGCGGCCTGTGGCCGCGTTACTTCCCTTATATTTCAAGCAAGAAACAGGCCCACCAGGGCGAGAGGTCCGGGAAAAAGATCGAAAAGAGGGAATCGGAGGATTTCTTCTCTTAAGCGTGGCGGCCAGGTGCCGCGCCTGGCCTGCCTGAGGGGGGCCCAGACATCCTCAATCCCGGGGTACCGCCAGCATACGCGTCACTGCCTGCAGGGCCCGCTCCCGGGTCTGGGAGGGCACCGTTACCTGATGGCGGTTTTCCTTGAGGGCCGCCAGTACATCGCCCAGGGTGATGCGCTTCATGGGCCGGCAGATGAGACGGCGGGACGGGGAGTGAAAGAGCTTGCCTGGATTTTCCTGGTGCATGCGGTGCAGAATGCCGGTTTCCGTGCCGATGATGAACTCCTGGGCCGCGGCTGCGTGGACATATTGGAGCATGCCGCTGGTGCTGCGGATGGCGTCGGCCTGATCCAGGACCTCAGGGTTGCACTCGGGGTGGGCCAGGAAGACCGCCTGGGGATGGGCCGCCCGGCATTGCAGCACCTCCTCGGCGCTGAGCCCGTCATGGACATTGCACCATCCCTCCCAGGTGATGATCTCCACGGATTTTTGGGTGTGCCGGGCCACATAGAGGCCCAGGTTTTGGTCCGGCAGCATCAGGACCCGGGGCGCGGTCAAGGAATTGACAACCCTGACGGCATTGGCGGAGGTGCAACAGATGTCGCTTTCCGCCTTCACCGCGGCGGTAGAGTTGACATAGGTGACTACCGGGACTCCGGGCAATTCCTCTTTGCGCGCCGTGAGTTTGTCCACCGTGACTGACTCGGCCAGACAGCAACCCAGGTCCAGGCGGGGCAGGAGCACGGTCTTGTCGGGGCAGAGAATGGCGGCGGTCTCCGCCATGAAGTGAACCCCGCAGAAGACAATGACCTCGGCGCCGGTCTTGGCCGCGGCCAGGGACAGCTCCAAGGAATCGCCCACCAGGTCGGCCACATCCTGGATGGGGGCCGGCTGGTAATTGTGGGCCAGCATGATGGCCCGGCGGCGCTTAAGCCACTCTCTAATTTCCTGCTGCTGGCGGGTAAATTCCATGGTCAGGCGCCAAAGTCTGTACTTTTAACGAGCCCCCCGCAGCGAAGGTGGCCGGCTAGGACCCCGGCGTCTCCCGGACCACCTGGACTCCCGGCGGCGGCGTAAAGGTGAAAAAATCGGGCCCCGGCTTCACATCCAAATTCATCTGGCTGAAGACAAAGCGGGTCTCTTCGCCCAAGGCGTTGGCAAACTCCAGGCGGTCCACCAGGAAAGTGCGGGGGTTGATGGTCAGGGTGAGGCGTTTCAATTCCGGCTGTTCCTTCTTGGGGAAGAGGTCGATGATCAGGCTCTCCCCCTCCTTGGGCGGTTGTTTCCAGGAGATGTTGAAGTCCTTCTGGAACTGGCCGATGCCAGAGAAGAAACGCATCACCAGATCAGAGCGCAGCACCTGGTCCAGTTTGTAGACCATTACCAGGTGGTCCTGGGGCATGTACATCCACACCAGGCGGCCGTCGGAGACTACTTCCTTCTTCTGTTCCGCGGGCAATTCGTACTTCCAGCGCATGCGGGAGGGCTTCTGAAAATACACCATGCCCGCGGCGCTGTCGGTCTGCTGCAACGCCATAAGGCGGGACTCCTGCTGAAAGCGGGCCTGAAAGGCCCCAGTCTTGTCGTAACGGGCCTGGACCTGTTTCATCACCTCTTCCGGGCCCTCGGCCCCCACCCCCGCCAGGGGGCTGAGGACCAGGATTAACAGCGACAACAGCAACAGCCAAAATCTGTGTCCCATGGTCTTCCCTTCCAGACAAATTATCTGGCTAATCATTAGAATTTATCAGAGGCAGTGCTTGACGTCAAATTAAGCCGCCGCCACCAGTCCGGAAAAACGGCAAGATTGTTTTCAGACAGTAGGGTCCGGCAAGGTTTTTGCTATGAGGCAGGGAGTAGAAGACCCTGCAAACTTTTTCCAAAGATGGGCAACAAAATGAGTCGGGAATGAAAGGGGGTTGCGGCTTTGAACCGTAATCCCCTGGGATTTGCTGGTAGGCGGTGCAGGATTTGAACCTGCGACTTCCACCGTGTGAGTGTGAAGGGAATTGCTAAGAGAATCAAGCACTAAACACTAACCCATAGAAACATATAAGAAATCGGCTACCAGATTTTATCCTGGTATCCGGTTTTTTTTCTTGTTTTTGGCAGGTATTGTGCCCAAATTACCACCATCCTCCAAACTTCGCTCTTTCACTCGCTGTAAAGCACGTACTCAGCGGCCTTGCCGCTTACGGTTTTCCATTTCCCGCGCCGTGCGTGTGCCTTTCCGGCAACCACGTTGTCAAGTATGTCAGCCCTGATTGAATACCCCGGATTACTTACTTGCGGTCCCACCTGCGCGGGGAACCACGAATAGGAGACTGGCTTGGATTCTAAAAGGACACCGGGGCACCTTGTCTGCTTGACTTTGCACATAGGAGATGATTGAAGGGAGGTGCTTGAAAATCTTTGCGAGCCATAGAGAAAAAGTTACAAGAAGTTATTCTTTTCCCCCTCATTTTTTGGAGCCCTGACCAAGTATCTGACCTCGGTTTTGAGGAGCATTCCCCTCCAGATTCAGGCATTCATTCCGGAACTTTCGTTAAAGCCTGAGCTGTAGGTCTTACTCCTGGATGAGTAACCGGGCGCTACTCATAGCGCACCGCGTCCACCACGTCCATGCGACTGGCCCGAATAGAGGGGAACAGGCCAGCCCCTATCCCTAATAACATACCAAATGATAGACCCAGTACTATGCAAATGAGGAAAAGATACTCTGCCAGTTGAGAGCCAATGAAATAGGAAAAACATTCAACGCTCAATCGCCCTATTATGATTCCCAGTAATGAGGCCCCCAGGCTGAGGATCATTGCCTCGGAGAGAAATTGTATAAAGATATCCACATCATTAGCGCCTACGGCTTTTTTCAGACCAATTTCCCTGGTTCGGGAGCGCACCGCGGCCATCATCACGTTCCAGATGCCCACCCCTCCCAGGATCAGGGTGACCCCGATGGCTACATATACGAAGAATTCGGTCCACCAGAAAATCTGCTGCACCCTTTTCAGGCCTTCCCATAAGACTTCGACCCGCAATTCTTCATTTGATTGATAGGTTTGAACCACGCCGATAATGGACCGAGCCACGGGTGCAACATCCTCCAAAGTGGCACAACGGAGGTAGACGCAGTCTGTCATGAGCGGCCCTGAAAAACGGTCTTCCAGTGTCGTAATAGGTAAATACGCGGTTCCAGCCAAGTTTGAGTCAGCAATTCCCCCCAATACCCCGATAACCCGATAGGGCTCATTATTGATTTCCATCGAGAGGCCAGCGACCTTGCTATGGCCGAAAATCTTTTCCGCCAGGGATTCCCCCAGGACGCATTCCCTTTTTCTCCCGGTCACCGTATCCCGGCCGAATAGACTGCCGTTGGACGCCCAGAAATTACGCACCTTCCAAAAGGCCTCATCTGACGCGATGATGGGAAAACCGTAATGCCGACCAGTAGTCAACATGGTCTTGCCAACCTTTAAGGCAATCGTGCTCACCTCTTGCACCCCCGGAAGGCTGTGCAAAGCCCCCAGGGTCCTGGCGCTAAACACCATTGGCCGAGAGGTGAGATGGTTATCAAAGTAGGCCTTGACCACAGTGACCCCTCCGATCAACTCCAAATCTCTACTCAAATTTTTTTTGTAATCCCGGCTCACCATGATCACGGTGATGAGACCGGCGATCCCCAAGGTGATCGCCAGGACTACCCCCCAATAGCTCCGCCGGTGACGTATTATCTGGCGGACACTGATGCGCACAAGATCATTAAATTTCACGTGGCCCACTCCCTTACAGCATGCTCCCGGGCAAGACCTTAGCATGATGCTACGAAGGTTCGTCTGATAACCAAGGATTTTTTTAAATATAGTAACAATTGTCAAAACCTTGGTCAATCAGTGAATCAGCTATCCCAACAGCCCAAAATCAGCTGTTGCGAGCGACTCTCCGATGATTCATCAGGCCCTCAAATATTTGATCCTAAGCCTCAAAATCGGCATATAATTCGGTCGAAATCAGGCTTTTCGGCTAACCGATTGAAAAAAAGTTCGAAAACGCCAGGAACCTGTTAGAATGGGTTGGCACAAAATACTCCCTGCCATGGTGCGGCAGGTGGAAAATATTTATCTTCGCAATCTTTCAGACCGAACTTTAATTATTACCAATCGATATGATCAGCCGGCATCGCTCCGATAAAAAGGCCATTCGGGTCGTCTTTCTCCTGCAAGATCTATATTTCGGGGGCACGCAACGGCATACCCTGGAACTGGTTCGACGCTTGAACCCCTCCCTGTTCCAGGCGGAAATCTGGTTGCTCATGGCCGGTGATGATTTTGTACCACTGGCTCGCAGTTGGGGCTTGCCGCTCACCTGGCTTGGCCGCAGGCGGTTTGTGGGGCCGGACAGTCTGGTCCGGCTCTGGTGGCGTCTGAAAAACCGACCGGTAGATCTCTTGGTGCTCTTGACCGGCGTCCCCAATATCTGGGGCCGGTTGCTGGGCCGGTTGACCAAAGTGCCGATTATCGTAAGCACCTTGCGGGGGACCGGCTGCCCCGACAATAATTATGAGAGATGGTTATGGCCTTGCGCGCATCACTTTTTGTGCAACGCCGCGGCGCTGAAAAGCATGATGATAGAGCGCTTTCGGGTGCCGGAGGACCGGATGACAGTGATTCACAATGGCGTCAATCTGGAGTATTTCCGCCCTGCAGCGGTCCCCCGGCCGCCTAACCGGCAGGTGGTGCTCTGCATCGCCCGTCTGGTGCCGGAAAAGGATCATGAGACGCTGATTACTGCCTTTGCCCGGGTGGCGGCCCGCCACCCTGAAGCCGAACTCTGGCTGGTGGGCGACGGCCCGCGGCAGAAAGCGATCAGGCGTCTGGCCGCTGGTCTCCTCTCTCCCCGCCAGGTGCGCCTTATCCCCGGGCAATCGGACCTTCTGCCGCTGTTACAGCAGAGCAGCCTTTTGGCGCTGAGTTCGGTCCAAGAAGGCCTGCCCAACGTGGTTTTGGAGGCCATGGCGGCCGGTCTGCCGGTGGTGGCCACCGAGGTAGGCGGCCTCTCCGAGGTGGTGAAACATGGGGAAACAGGTTGGCTGGTGCCCCCCAAGGATGTGGCGGCTCTGGCAGACTGCATAAGTCAGCTTCTGGGCGACGACGCCAGGTGCGCCACCTTCGGACGGGCCGGAAGAAAGCTGGTAGAGAGCCAATTTGCGGTCGCGGACATGGTTCGCCGGCATGAAGAGGTCTTTCTCCAACTGCTGCAAGGTGGTGACGGATGGAGGCGCTGCTGCCATTAGGAAATAATGTGGCCGCGCGGCGCAGATTGTGATCTGCAAAAAGCTCCCATGGAATTGGTGCAGGCTATCGATAACGTATTCACTAGATGATTTGTAGGAGAACTACAAAGATTTGATCGCCCCTCCTTAAGGTGGCTCTTGATGGCTCGGATATTTTACGGGGTAATGGGAGACGCCCGCGGTCATATCAGCCGGGCCCTGACTATTGCCCGGGAAATGCGCCAGCATGAATTTCTCTTCGTGGGAGGGGGAACAATTCGGATTTTGCAAGAAAATGGCTACCGGGTGGAAAATGTGCCCACCACGCCCACCGTCATCCGCAACCATCGCGTCGACATTGCGGCCACCGTAGCTTACGGCGCGGTGGGTTTAGCGCGAATGGGCCCGGCCATCAAGAGGGTCAAGGCCATCATCCGGGAGTATGACCCCGATTTAATCATCAGCGATTACGAATTCGCCACCATGTGGGCGGCCAGGATGATGGGGCGCCCTTGTGTGAGCCTGGACAATCAGCATCTCTTAACCAAGTGTCGGTATGATCCTCCCCCCGGACAGGGCCTGAGCCGGTATCTCACCTGCTTCTTGATCCGTTATCTCTTCAGCGGCGCCAGCCACTACCTGATCACTTCCTTTCATCGGCTGCCATCGGTGAACCAAGCCATGATTGAGGTCTTTCCGCCTTTGATCAAACCGAAGGTGAAGGACCTGACGCCTTCCATCGATGATCATGTCCTGGTTTACCTGAGAGGGAATAATTTTGCCGCGTTAATTGAGAGACTCAAGGAGAGCCGCAGGAGGGTATTCATCTATGGTTTTGGGGAAAAGCCGCCCCAGGGGAACCTTATCTTTAAGAATACCTCCGAAGATGACTTTCTGACAGATTTGGCCTCCTGTCGCTATGTCATTACCACTGGCGGCCACTCCTTGATCAGCGAGGCGTTATATCTGGAGAAACCGCTTCTCTGCCTGCCCGTTCATTTTTTCTATGAACAATATTTCAATGCCTGTTTCCTGTCAAAAAATAACTTTGGCCACTATGTCTTAAATATTGGCTGCCGAGAGAATTTCATCGAGGCCTTCGAAGGCCGCGTTTCCCAGTATCGGGCCCAAATTAAGAAAAATGATTTCCTGGGCAATCCGCAGGTAGCCGCCAGGCTGGAAGAGCTGAGCCGGGGATAGGTGGCGGATTTATTTTTATCTCCAATTAAATTACCCTAGATTTCTAAACGCCGTGGGTCTTCTTTGGAAACCAGAAGATAGCGGAGGTAAAAGCCGAGATTTTTGAGCATGCTTTTAAGTTGAAAGCGAAAGTGGTTCCTTAGAAAATAATTACAGGCCAACAAGGCCGGATTGCACACCCCCCAGAAGGCCAGATTACCCTTTAAGTGCTCTAATTCTTTGCAGCCCAAATGTTTAGTGCGGATATTGCTGAGAAAGCCATTATAGGTCTTGTAATCATTCAAATTGACTATGAGACCGGCCTCCAGCAGTTCTTGTCGCAGGGCCGTCTTCGGATAAGGGGTCAAAATTTGCAGGTATAAGGCGTCGGGTTTCAGGGAAAGAAGCTGGCGAACCTGTTTTTTTACCGACTCCCGGTCATCATTGGGATAGCCCACGATGCCCCCCGCAATAATACCTATGCGATGTTGGCGGAGCAGTGCCGCGGCCTGCCGGTTGATGGCCGGACTGGTGGGCTTTTTCATTTCCTTGAGCGCCGAGGGCTCCATGGATTCGAAGCCCACAAAGACGAAGCGAAAATTGGCGCGGTCCATTTCCGCTACCAACTCCGGGTTTTGGGCGATTCCCACCGCGCTCACCTGGGTCATATAGGTCAAGTTATTCAAGCCATGCTGGACAATGGCCTGGCACACCTCACGGAAATGCTCGGTATCATAAGTAATATTGTCATCCACAAAAAATACCGATTGGGTGCCCCGGTGGCGGATCGCCTGGAGGTCTTTGATGATCCGGGACAGGGGGAAACGGCGGAAATTATTGTGGTACATCCGGTTAACGCAGCAAAACTTGCAGTTAAAGGGACAGCCGCGGGAGGTTTCGGCTACGTCCATGGACATATCGAAAAAGAAAAAGTCCTCGGCCAGGCGCACCTCCCGGCGGGGGGATAGGATCTGGTCCAGGTCCAAGAGGTCGCGCTCCGGATTATGCTCCCAGCTATTCCCATCCCCACGGTAGTAACTCAAGCCGGCAATCTTACTGAGGTCGGGTTGGGGACTCTCCAGCTCGGCCACTAACTCACGTAAAGTTGCCTCACCTTCGCCCCGCACGATAAAGTCAAAAGGCAGCGGTCCGGTTGCGGTCAACTCCTGGGCCATGAGGCTGGGATGGTACCCGCCGGCGACGATTTTGAGGCGGGGATCGAAGCGGCGCACCACTTCGGCCACTTTGAGCAAGGTGTCGAACTGGAAGGTCATGGCGCTCAAGCCCACCAATTGAGGCCGGAAAGACGCCAAAATCTCTTCCACGGCCTTGCGGATGTGCGGTCGGTAGGCCACCAGATCCATGACTTTGACTTCGTGGTCCGGGAGATTGCCGGCCAGGGAGACCAGGGCCAGGTTGGGGATGCGTGTCGCATTATCGACGAAATCCACCGTATCGGGCATGGCCATTAACAGAATTCTCATGTTATTCTTTTAAGCTTAAACTGAATGGATTTCTGGAAAAGGTCCAGAACCCGCCGATGGTTGAGTTCCGCATTAAAATCCAGACAGATTCGAGATCGGCCGCGCTCGGCCAGGGCCAGGGCCGCCTCCCGGTCCCGGATCAGGCGTAACACTGCTTCTGCAATAGCCTGCGGATCTTTTGGGGGGATGAGCAAACCGGTTACTCCGTCTTCAATCACCTCACCGATACCCGCTACGTCGGTGGCGATCACCGGCAGCCGATGCAGCAAGGCCTCCAGGATCACGGTAGGCAAGCCGTCTCGATTCCCGGAAGCATCAATAGTACAGGTCATGAGGAAGATATCAGCCTGGCAAAATTGTTCGGCTACCCGGTCATACGAGATGAATCCCGGAAAAGAAATCTGTGCGGCCAGACCTAGATGGCGGGCGAGCTGCTTGAGCTGCCGTTCTTTGGGGCCGCTCCCCCCCAGGGTGAGATGAAAGTCGACCCCGCCATCCTTTAAAATCTTGCAGGCAGAAATGAGAAAATCAAAGCCCTTGGTGCCCACCAGCCGGCCCAGGGCCAGGAGGCAGTAGGGCTGCTGCATCGCCACCGGGGCCAGGACCGGCGCGGTTAAGGGCACCCCATTATAGGTCAGTCGAAATTTACCGCTTTTTCTGTCGGTCAGGCCGCTAAGTTGCTGAATGACGGCCCGGGATTCGCCCCTGACAAAGGCGGCATCCCGAATCTTTTCCCGCAATAGACTGTCTGGTGTGAAGACATCATGGGCCCGGCCGGTGAAACTGAAAGGGATGCCGGTCAGGTGCGCGGCTACCCAGGCTGCGGTGGCCGGCCCGCAGGCCCAAGGCGCATGGATGTGGGTGATCTTCTCCTCCTGGAACCGCCGAGCCAGATAAAAACCACACAAGGCGCCCCAGAGACTCTCACCTTCCCGTTCCGGACCGCGCCAATGACGGAATACCACGGTTTTAAAGAGCCGCCAGGTCACGGCTGGCTGCTTAATCCACCAAAAGAGAAAATTTTGCCAGGCCGATTTTAAATAGGGGAGCCCCAATCTCTCCACCCGGAGAGAGAAAGATTGCATCTCCGGGGAGAGATCCCGAGTTAATGGTCCGTACAGGGTAAAAACCTGGAGGTCCAGGCCCAGTTCCCAGAGATTAGCCACTTCCCGAAAGATGAAAGTTTCGGAGGGCTTGGGAAACCACAACAAGACATAAGCTATCCGGGGCTGGGTCATCTGTTGCTCAATGGGGTGTTTACCGGAGTCGCGCTGATAAAAGGAAATTATGCGTGAGCCCGCGATGCTCGTCCGGATTTGATATTTTAACCTATTTTCCCCAGGTCGGGTTCATCGAGCCCCGCTCCGGGAGATGATCATGAGGAGCAGCAGTCTGATAAGAGCGCATATCCAGGAGCCACATGTGTTCGTCCAGTTGCTGGCGCGGGAAAGCCTTCGAGTCCAGCAAGGCAAATCGCTGCTGACCGCCCTGAGCCAGTAAGCGAATCTGTTCGTCAAAAGGGGCAAAGAACGGGCACCAGAGCTGCTCCACCAACTGGGGTTTGGGATTTCCCAGTCGGGCGGGCTGCTCGAAAGGAAAATAAAACCAGCCCCCTGCCAGAAAGTCCGGGGCGAAATGGCGGTCGTCAACTACCAGGAAGTCGATATGGTTACGCTGACAAAAGTTCTTGACCACCTCAGGATCGATCGCATAGTAAGCAACGAAAAATTCCTCCAGCCGCGGCTTAAGCTGCTGCCAGTAACCTTTAGACCAGACGTGCGCCAATTTATAAGTGGCGAAAGCCCGGCGTCGGGCAAAGGTAGGCACGGCATCCATCAGATTGGGCTGGCCGGCGATGAGGGCATCCTTGGGAGTCTGGGCCAGGGCTTCACATAAGGGCCGGGTGGCGGAATAATCATAAAGTCCCACGTTTTTAAGACGGAGTCCACTAAGGCCCACGGCCGCAATTACCATCAGGACTGCCAGAGTCCGGGGCCAGTTAGCCACCCGTAAGGCGGCGCTCCAGCAAAGGGCCAGAAACATGCAGTAACCAAGATTGAGGCTATAGATGAGATAGCGGTCGGGAACGAATAGTTTGAGAAGAAACCAGCGGGCCAGCAGGTAGACCAATAAGGAGGCCAGCCCCAGGTACCCAGCCGGCCCAAGTTTGGGCTTAAGGGCTCGCCAATCTACCTTACAGGCCCCGAGGAGGGCGAGGCCTATCAGCAGAGGAACTCCTAGGACTCCTCCGATTAATCCGCCTTCCCCGATCGGGGCGATAAACTCCCAAGGGCTGATGAGTTCCCAGAAAATGGAGGGCGTCGGCAGAAGGGGATACCGGCCGTGAGCAGTGAACTCGGGGCGATTGGCCATATCCGCAGCGCTCACCAGGGGGCCAAAGCCCGCAACATTAAACTGGTGATCCATGAGAAGCACCAGGCAGGTGGCTGCAGCCAGAAAGACAAAATGCTCCGGGCGCCTGGGAAAGGGGGGCAGATTACCGCGACTGGCGCGGGCGGCCACATAAGCCATCATAACCGCTGCCAACGCTAGTATAAAGATATATGGGATGAACAAGGCCTGCAACAGGAGCGCCAGCCCCATTCCCCAGGGACGTCCCTGGAGCCAGCCAAGCCAGAAGAAAGCTAGCAGTGGGGCGGCAAAGGCCCGGGCCAACCCCCCGGCCAGATTATCTAGGAAAAAAGGCATCAGCCAGAAAATGGCCACCGCCATCCAAGCCAGAAGGCGGCCTCCCAGGACTTCGCCGATTTTAAAGAGGCACCCCCCCAGAAAAACGAACAGGACCCCAGGCAGCACTCTGGAAAAATCCACCGGATTCAAGCCCAAGGCTGCCAGCCGATAGATCCCCTGAACTCCCCAAGTCACGTAGTGGCGGGCATAATCGCTGAGCAGGTCACCTTTAAAAAGTTCCGGGTCCTGCCACTGTTGCATCCAGAAAATTTGCTGGCGCACATCGTCATTAATGATAAAATGATCGGTGAAGGTCTGCAGGTGGGCGTAACCGAAGATAGCGACCGAAAACAGGATTACGAGCACCAGGTCCGTAGCGGTCGCCCGGTTTGGCCCCTCAGAATCCCGCATATTCAGATGGCCTTTCCCAGGATTCAAAAGATTTTATAATTCACCGCCCTTAAAGACTGAAAAAGCTTTCATTAAAACAGATACTTCCTCTGGTCCGGCCAGGGTGGATCTGCATAGATGGTTCCGAATTTCTTGCCGGAATAAATCAAGGCTCGCAGGTCTGAGACGGCGCAGGTCTCGGAGATAGGAAGTGGAACAATTGTTCCACTTTTGGGTTTCCTTCTTCCAAAGGGCCTTCTGAGGGAATCACCAGGGTAAACCACCTCTCCCAGCACGGTAAATCTTAACGAATGGATATAATAATGATTTTAAGAATGGGTGTTTCAGAATGAATAACCTTACATTACATTTTAATTTCAATTTAGTATTCATATACGGGTATAGCTCATGTAGATTGTCACGCATCTGCTTAGCATAGTTATTATTGTTAAAGTAGATTCCCCGCTTGTATTCTGAAATAATTATTTTAGCAAACCTTGGCAATATAATATCGGTTCGGTATTTACAACCCCTTACATAATCATCTTGATATCTTTCTAATAGTTTTTTTGCGTATGTAATACGGCTAGTTCCCATTTTACTGCTAAAAGAACAACTTCTGCCATGTATACGCCATTGTGACAGTGATTTATTTATGAAGACATTACCATATCCTTTCCTAAAGATATTCACGAATAAATCATCATCCTCATATCCCGATAGTCGTTCATCGAAGCCACCTACATCATCAAATGCTTTTTTTAATACTATCGTAGCAGATGGAATCACAAACATATCCACAGATAAGCATTGACCAATTGTTTTTTTAGGATGAATAGAATCACCAGCTGATAAAACATCTATCGTATATAACTCATCATTCTCACCTATTTCATCCACAGTGCTATAAACCCAGCCAATTTCAGGATAAGAATTTTCTAAAAAAGGCTTTACCAATTCTTCCAGATGATTGGGAAACCAAATGTCATCTTGGTCAAGAAAGGCAATTAAATCTCCATTAGAGAAACGCACCCCATAATTTCTTGCCGATGATTGCCCGCCATTTTCCTTTTGAAATAATTTTATAGGATATTTTTTGGCTAACTCTGCAACGATAAAAGCAGAATCATCAGTTGACCCATCATCTACGACGATTATTTCATAGGGAGGTACCGTCTGCATAGCAACACTTTGGATTGCCTTTTCAATATATTTTTTCCCATTATAAACAGGTATTACAACAGAAATATTCTTTTCAATTTTGGAATGGCCAAAACCCATGGCGTTTTTTTCCCCTACGGCTTTCATCAAATTATCTGAGATTATGCGACCGCCTTGGCAGTCGCAGTCAAGAAATGGTTTTGGAGACCTCTCTTCCCGAGTTTAACCCCGGTAAGCTTGCTCTTGTTCGGCCAGAATAGTTTGTGGAAGGCATGATAGCAAAAACTTTGTCGAATGTAAAATTTCAAGGCTGGGTCGGCGCCTTCCCGATCCGGTCTTAGGCCTGGAATTTTTTGAGGGCGGGATGGACTCAGCATGGAACTTCCCCGGCAGGTCTCCCCCTCAAAATCCGGTATGAAAAGATTTTTAATTAAATTTGCCGGAAATGTCGAAATTAAATCTCGACTAATGCAGATAATGCATTTTCCAAGTATGACAAGACTTGATCTCCGGACTGTTCCATTTTTCATCTTAACAAAATTCTTTCAAATTATGAATCCCCCGGTTTTGGGCAGACGATTAATGGTTGACATGCCCTGCATCCCACGTATCATGACCTTATGCACCTTCTGGCAGCAAAGGCATGAAAAGATAGATGCGGGTCAAGGCCATATCGTCTCGAGGTGAATTCTAAGCGAAATTGATAATTTCATCTGGATCAACCCGGAAGCGCTCCCGTTAAAATTGACCTATGCATTCTGGCTGTTTAGCAGCCAGGAGCGACAAGATCAACCCATGTTGAAAGAAGATCTAACCGAATTAATTCACTATAAGGATCTACTCTATAACCTGGTGGTCCGCGATCTTACCGTGCGCTACAAGCGCTCGGTATTAGGCTTTTTCTGGAGCATGCTTAATCCGCTGTTGAATACCATCGTCTTTACCATTGTCTTTTCCACCATTTTCCGCTTTGGAGTAAAGAATTTCATTATTTATTTTCTTTCCGGATATCAACTCTGGAATTTTTTTGCCCAGAGTACCCAAGTGGCATCATATTGTCTGCTCAGGAATGGGCCGCTATTTAAGAAAATTTATATCCCCAAATCGATATTTGTCATCTCCGCGGTTTTGTCTAACATGGTGAACCTGGCATTTGCCTTAATTCCCCTCTTCATACTTCTGCCTATTTTAGGGAAGGGGTTTCATTTATCTCTGCTGTTTCTACCAGTAGCAATTTTATTTGTGGTTATGTTTAGCGTCGGGATATCTTTCGTCCTATCGGCCACAGCAGTATTCTTCAATGACATAATAGATATGTATCAAATATTTATTTTGCCCTGGATGTATCTCACCCCTATTGTATATCCTATCGATATTGTTCCCAAAAAATTCCTGCTATTCCTTAAGCTGAATCCTATGTTTTACATTGTCGAATGCTTTCGATTGCCCATCTATATGGGAGAGTTACCGCACTTTCAGACTGTCTGTTTGGCCTTGCTGGTATCGGTCGCGACTCTGGTGATCGGATACCTGGTGTTCACCAAATTATCGGATACTTTTGTTTATTATGTCTAGCCGACTGGTATCGGTGTCCATGGAATTCCCCATCGTCCTGCAAGATGTTTCAGTGCGCTACCGCTTGCCTAAAGAGCGCATCCGCTCCGTTAAGGAATTCGTCATCAAGTCTTTCCGAGGCCGCATTGAATATGAAGAGTTCTGGGCTTTGAAAAATATCACTTTTCAGGTGCCTCCCGGGGAGATACTGGGCATTATCGGCCGGAACGGCGCCGGCAAGAGCACCCTGTTGAAACTCATTGCCCGGGTGATGAAACCCATATATGGCACGATTCGAGTCCCGGGCAAGGTGGCCCCCATGATCGAACTGGGAGGGGGGTTCGACCATGAGTTGAGCGGCCGGGAGAACGTCTATCTATTCGGTTCTATTCTGGGAATCAATCGGCGGGAGATGGATAAGAAGTTCGCCGCCATCGTGGAATTTGCCGAACTCGAGGATTTCATAGAAGCCCCGCTGCGGGCTTACTCTTCGGGCATGATCATGCGCTTAGCGTTTGCCGTGGTCATCGCGGTGGACCCGGAAATTATGATCTTGGACGAAATCATGGCCGTCGGCGATACGGCTTTTCAAGAAAAATGTCAGGCTCATATTGCCAGGTTTCGCCAAGCCGGGGGCACCATCCTGTTTGTCTCTCATAGCCTCGACCAAATCCTGAAATTTTGCGACCGGGCCCTCTGGTTGGAGCATGGAGAAATGCGGGAGTGGGGCAATACCGAAAGCGTGGTGCATCAATATGCGAATTACCTAGAGTCGATGGTATCCCGGCAAATCACGCTCCCAGAACAGATCTGATCTCATGCGCAAATTCAACACAGGTCTGAGGTTCTATGTTCATCTTGGCCGCCTCTCTTGGGAAATCCTGCGGCTTCATGGAATGAAGAGCCTGTGGCTCGCCTTCTGTCGGTATTTTGAAAAAGTGAAGGGCGAGCCGCGGGAATATTATCCCCGGGTCAATGATTACACCATTGGCTTGGTATCGGTGGCTATTCTGACCAAAAATCGTCTGGACTTGATCCGACCTTGCCTGGAGGCGATCAACCGGTTCCCCAGTAATAAATATAATCTCGAGATATTGCTGGGCGATACCGGAACTACAGAGTCCGAGGTCTGGCAGTATTACCGCCAGGCTGCCCCCCTCAATAAGAAAATAAAAATAATTAAATTTGATTCGTATAATTACTCAAAGAATTATAATTGGCTAATTGAAAATCGGGCCCGGGGTCAATATCTAGTGCTGCTAAACAACGACACCGCGGTCACCGCTAATTGGTTGGATAATTTAATCGATCCCCTGGTCGACTCTCAAATCGGCGTGGTCGGGGCCAAGCTGCTTTACGCCGATAACACCATTCAGCACGCCGGTATTGAATTTAACGAGGCGGGGAATCCCTTCCATATCTTTGCCAAGGAGGCCAGGGATTTTCCCGGGGCCAATTATCCGGCCGTGGTGCCGGCGGTGACTTTCGCCGCCGTCGCCATGAGGCACGACGTCTTTGATCGGTTTCAGCTGGACGAAAATTTTACGGAGGAAGCCCAGGATACGGATTTCTGTTTCCGGCTGACCGAGGCGGGATTTAAGGTGTTGTACAACCCGGCCGCCGAGATTTATCACCTGGAATGCGCTTCCCGGGACTGGCGCACCGGCTTGCTCGATAGATACCGGCTCCAAAGGATTTGGGCGGCGAAAATCAAGCGCCTTCGGGCCCAAGCGCACCAACGCCTGGCGTTTGATGCGCAGGAATTCAGCAATGCCATCACCATCATCCGCGACGACGGCATCGGTGACCTGTTGATGGGAATTTGCGCCTTCCAGAAGCTCCGGGATCGCTATCCGGAAAAGAAGCTGGTTTTGGTCACCTATCAACGAAATATCGAGATGATGGCGGGGTTTAAGATTTTTGATCACTTCATTGCCATCCCTGATGGCTGCAAATTCGCTCCGTTGCCGATTCCCCGCGGCTCAGAAGTCCATAACTTCATCCGCCTCGAAGTGGACTTTGAAAATATTTGCATCCCCAACGACGATAATAAAGTCCACCGTCATCTGGTGTACACCCGGGACCTGGGTCTGGAGCAAGACTATAAATTGGTGCCCATGCCGGAATACCGAAAAGCCCGGCAGCAAGTGAGCCAATTGTTGCTCGAGATGGGGGTTGATTTAACCCAGAAATTCGTGGTCCTCTGCCTCATCGCTACCAATCCCGCCAGGAGTTGGTGGGAGCCTTATTACCCGGAGCTGCTCGCGGCCTTAAAGGTCATGGGATTAACTCCCCTGGTGGTGGGGACCAGGGATAGTAAATATTTCCAGGGCGAAAACATCATCAACCTGTCAGGAAAAACCGCCAGCATCACCGAGTATATTGAAGCGGTGAAATTGGGGAAATATGTCATCAGTACCGACACCAGCGCTTACCACATCGCCGCCTTATCCCGCATCCCCTTTTTGGCTCTCTTCACCGGAGGAATGAAACCGGCGGCAAGATTGAATTTCTACTCGAATTACGAAGTGGTCGAACCGCCGGCCACCTTAAGCTGCTATCCCTGCTGGGACCTGGGCTGCAAGGATTTTTCGGTGCGTTGGCAAAACGATCCCTGTCGATTATCGGTGACGCCGGATGAGGTAATTGAGAAGTTTAAACGACTGGTGGCAAGGTTTCCAGTCGATTAACCAGGGAACCGCAGGGGAGAAACAGGTTAAAGGAACCAGGAGGCCGGTTCTTTCCGGCCCCTTGGGGGCCCTTTATGGCAACGGTTGGTTGGTGGCTGATTTTTCGGAGAAGCGCCCTGCTGCCCATCATTTTCCTTGTGGTATTCGTGAGTTATGTAAAAAGCCCCATCATGACTGGCTCCGACGCCAGATGGATAATTCCCACGGCGATAAATATCATCAATAAGGGAAGTGTCGAGCTGGATGACTATTATGAACGAATTAATGATAATAATATTGGTATCGTAACAATTAATAATCACTATTATAATTATTTCCCTTATGGAACAGCAGTCATTGCGGTTCCCTTTGTATGGATTATAAGTTGGTTTGTAAACGATGCCACAATTATTCAATGTCACTCAATGTATGAACGTCTAATTGCTTCCTTTATACTGGCGTTTACTGCCGTTATAATTTATCTTATTGCGTGTTTAGACTTGAAACCTAGATATGCTCTATTAGTAGTTTTTATTTTTGCTTTTTGTACCTCCGCCTGGTCCCAGGCAAGCCGCGAATTGTATCAGCATGGGCCTTCAATGCTGATGTTGACGTTATCCCTTTATCTGATCTTACGGGCGGACCGGCAGCCCTGGCTGATCCAATATATCGGGGCGTTATTGGCTATGGCTTATGTCATCAGGCCTACCAACAGCTTATCCTTGTTATGCTTTTCTTTATTCGTCTTTTTATATACGGCCTTCAGTTTTTGGGTCAATTATCGGGGGGCGGTCAGATGGGAAGTATACCTCTGGAATGTCAATCCGGTTAGTGTGGACTCAAAACCCTCCCGCATATGGGATTGGCAGGATATCCAATTTCTCCGCTAACTGTGAGGCGATGCCAAGGGGGGCCGGTAATTAACCAGCTGAGGGTCTAATTGTTAGACGATCCCCAGGCACCCCTGGAAATTCCCAGTGGAATCTAAAGAATAACAGACTGACTGAAGCACTGGCGGTGATGGCCACGCTTGAAACTCCTAATCCCGTGATGAAGAACTGGTTTCCTTGGTTCGCCCTCCTGGTGGTCTGGACCATCATGATCCTGGTGATTAATCCCTTGGGCGAATTTATGGTGAACGACGACTGGGCCTTCGTCAGAAGCCTCGAAGCCTTCCGGTCTACGGGGAAAATCATGGTCACCGGCTGGGGGCCCCCGGGGGCTCCGGGTGGGCCGTCTTTGCTGGTCCACCTCCTGGTGGGGGACCTCTTCAGTTGGGTCTTGGGGTTTTCCCTAACCACCCTGAGGATCGCCGTACTCACCATGGGCCTCCTGGGGTCTCTCGGCCTGCTGCTGCTTCTGCGGATCGCCCGGGTGCCGCCCTGGCCGGCGCTGCTGGCTACCTTGACAGTGGTCGGCAATCCCCTTTTCCTGGCAGAGTGCTTCACCTTTATGACAGATATCACCTTTGCCTCTCTGGCCATCTTCGCGGTGCTCTTTCTCTATCTGGGCGTGAAGAAATCCAGCACCCCCTGGATTATCTCCGGGCTCCTCCTGGTCCTGGCCTCGATTCTAACCAGGCAGATCGGGGTAGTCATCCTCCTGGCCTTTTGGGTTACTTGCTGGGTGCATCCTGGCGGCGCCGCCCTGGGAAGAGGGAAGATGCTCTTCCTGGGCTTGACTTTAGTTATGCTCCCCTGGATATCTTATGAGGTTCTGCTTTCCTACCTGGGAAGTTCCCCTATTACCCAACACCAGGTAATTCATAACATCTTCAAGTACCTCAGAGAAAAAGGCTTCTTGGACTATCTGGGGTTCATCATTAATGGCTTCGTCTTCTTTGGCCTGGGTTATCTAGGCTTCTTCGTTTCTCCCCTACTCACGAGAAACTTCAGATTATTGGTGCATTCCCGCTATTTCCGGTATTTTCTCATGTTATTTACTGTCTCAGTGGTTTTATTGGAGATTGCTATTGTTACAGATCTTATCCATCCGCCGATAATCTTTTTGGGAAATACCATTTACAATTTCGGCATCGGTCCGATTTTATTAAAGGATACCTATAGCTTAGGAATTCCGAGGCTTGCGGTCATCTCCAGGGCGGCCTACTATCTGCTGGCTTCCTGGGCGGCACTGGCGGCGGTGGTCTTGGCGACTCTCTTTTTTGCTTATGTACGGCAATGGTTTCAGGCCGGTGGGGCCACGGAGGATGGAGACAACTCTTTCCTGCTTCTCATGGTGCTCCTGGCCGCGCTTTTCTATTTGGGCATTATCACGCTCACTTACTTTCAAGATCGTTATTTGATCCCTTTGTTGATCTTCCTGGTCATCTGGCTGGCCATAAACCGTTCCGCCTCCCTCGGTGATGGCGAAACTTTCTGGAAAATAATTCCCGGGTTTGTTATGGTCATCTGCCTGGGACTATGGTCTACTTGTCAGGTCCACGATTTTATGGAGATGAAGCGAAGCCAGAAAAAAGCCAACGATTATGCACTCCAGAAACTTGGAGTCAATCCTTGCTCCATGGACGGAGGATTCGAATTTAATGGCTACCACTGTTACCGCAACGATTTTCAGCCTCCCCAGGGGTTGAGTTGGTGGTGGGTATCCCGGGAAGATTATTTAGTCACTCTTGGTCCCCTCCCTGGATACCGGGTTCTCCAGATATTCCCTTTTCAGAGATATTGCGGACCATCTGGAGCCATACATCTGTTACAACCCTTAAATCCGCAGATTCCCGGCGGTTGACCGGCAAGGGCAGGGTCCACATCCGCCTTGGGGGCAACTAAGGGATCCGGCTTTGGAAAAGGGAGTGCCGCAACTTAGGAAGGTATGAGCATTCGCAGGTTGCCTCGCCCCAGGCCTCTCCCCCCGAAATAAGGAGAACCTGGCGCACCTGCAGCACAAGGGACACCATAATTATGAGTCGCCCTCCACATAAAGGCCCGGTTTCCTGGCAAGGTTCTCTCGAGGGCCTCCCGGGGCTATCCTGGAAGAATCTTTTGATCCTTTTCTGGGGTTTTCGGGGTTATCTTCTCTTTATTGTCGATCTGCTGGTATTTTTCTCCTCCATCCTTCTGGCTTATCACCTGCGCTATTATGTGGAAGGCATCGTCCGGTTCATCCCTCCTCCGGATTCGACCCCGCCTCCCATCACCCCATTTCTCAAAGCCGCCGCGGTCTTGTCGATCTCCTGGCTTTTCATCCTGGCCGGAAAAGGTGAATACCGCAATTCTCCTCAACTGCTGGTCTCTACCAACTGGCCCACTCGCAATTTGATCAATTCGGGCTTTCTGGCCTTGGTCTTCCTCATGGTTCTGGGCGTTCTTTACCATGGTTTGCTGGTATCCCGCCTGGTTTATCTCCTGACTTTTGTCATTGCCTTGCTTGCGGCCTCGAGCGCCCGTCTGCTGCGGCAATGGTTGGGAAACTACCTTTGCAGGCAAGGTATTCTCAAAGAGAAATTGGTGGTTATTCGAGCGGGAAGGCGGGCTGCAGAATTTCTGAATCACCTGAAATCCCACAACGCCTCAGTTATGGTAGTCGGCAGTTTGGAGTCCAATACGACGACTGCTGGCGATGGGGATCTTGGACTGCCAATCTTGGGCGGATTACGGGAGATCGCCAAGGTCTTCCAGCGCGCCCCCTTTGACGGCTTGCTGTTCATTCCGGATGAAGATGGCGTCTCCTCCGAATATCTGGACCGGGAACTCATGATGCTGGCGGTCAATTTCTGCGAGTCTCACCATATCCCTTTTTATATGGTGCCCGATTCTTTAGGGGTGGCGGTCACCAGCCGGGAAATTGACGTATGCCGGGATTATCCCATCATAGAGTTGCGGGACGCTTCCTTGCATTCCGGCTATAAAATAGTCAAGCGCCTGATGGATATCATGCTCTCTCTGGCGGTCTTGGCGCTGGGCTTCCCCCTGTGGGGTTGCATCGCCCTTTTGATCAAGCTCACCAGCAAAGGACCGGTGATTTATATCCAGGAGCGGGTGGGCTTGGAAGGCAAGCCCTTCAAAATGTATAAATTCAGGAGCATGGTGGAGAATGCCGACGCCCAGCTCAAAGAGATGATTGATTTAGATAGTCTTCCTGAACCCGTTTTTAAAATCAGGCAAGACCCTCGGGTAACTCCGGTAGGCAGAATTATCCGCAGGTGGAGCCTGGATGAGGTCCCGCAATTTTTCAACGTCTTGTTGGGGACTATGAGCCTGGTGGGGCCGAGGCCGGAGCAGGTGGACCTGGTGGAGAAATACAATCTCTGGCAGCGCCGCCGTCTCAAAGCCAAACCGGGAATCACCGGCTACCAACAAATCATGAACCGGGGCCTTCCCTTTTTAGAGAAACGCACGGCCCAAGATCTATATTATCTCAAGCATCAGAGTCTTTGGCTGGACCTGTTTATCCTTGCTAAAACTATTATTGTAGTTATCCGAGATGACGGACTGAAATGAGCTGCCCCTGCTTGGGAAAACCTAACATCAATGCCGACCCCCGTTAATCAAGGCGATGGCGAACCGATAGCAACCTCTTCCCTGGGGGCAAAGCTGGCCTGGCTTCTCTTCCTGGCAACTTCTTTGCATCTGGCCTTCCTGCAACCCATGCTGGAGGTCATTCCAGGAGAGCGCGCCAAAGTCTTTTCCGGCATCTGGTGCGCCTTAACATTCTTGATGGTTTTGGTCTTTCAAAGGCCTAGGCCGGTAAATTGGAAATCTCCCGCGGTTCTCATTTCCCTCACCCTGGTTATTTTAGTCCTGGCCAGTAGCTTCCGCAGTCCCGAGAAAGCCTCTTCCTTAGCCCGGGCCTTTGTAATTCTGTCCGCGGGGTTGGGAGGATACTGGAGTGCCCGGCTGCTTCTCCGGACGCCCGAGAGACAACGCTACTTCTTGTGGTTCAGCCTGGGATTGCTGGTCATGGTCCTGCTGTTGTGCGCTGCGGGGATCTGGACCACAGGCAGTGTTTTCCAGTTCCTTGACGAACACTACCATCCGGTGGGGAGTCGCATCATCCTCTTTTCTTTTGTCCCCCTGGCTCTGGTCTGCAGTCCTGGGCGCCTGAAGATGGGGCTGGGAATAGCCCTTCTTGGCGTCGGTTATCTGATCCTTTTGCTGACTGGAAAGAATGCCGGCATGGGGTCAGCCTTGCTTGTCCCCCCGGCACTAGGTTTGCTGGCGGCCTGCTTTCGCCCCTGGCGAGCCAGACAACTGGTGATCATCTTGTTTTTGCTCTTCTTTGCCTCCGTCACCGCCGGGCATCTTCTCCGGCCTATCGTGGCGGAAAAAAATAAATACCATGAGTCGGTGGCCTACCGCCTGGAAAATATAAGGTTTTCCTGGCATCTGGTTCGGGAACACCCCTGGCTCGGTATCAGCTTATGGACCTCCCGAGAGGCGTATCTCCAGGATTATGAGGTCAAATATCCCTATCTGACAAAAGAGGATTTTTCCGCCTGGACGAGGAAACTCAGAACTTCAGAGAACAACTTCCTGACGTTCATGGCCGACCTGGGGCTTCCCTTTATTTTGCTGTACAGCGGTATAGTCCTCGTTATCCTGGGTCGGTTAATGGGCCAGGCCTTGCAACCCCCTGCATCAGCGGTCTTCCCTCCCCTGGCCCTCCTCTTGCCGTTAGGGGGCGAAATCCTGCATCTGCAGGTGTTTGACGGCTTATTTCATCCCCAGGTCAGCTGGTTTTTTCACATTCTCCTGGGATTGGCGGCCGCATCCACCGGCAGTTATGCTCCCCCACCCGGGGTTCAAAAAGCTTTTCTGGCTAGATTTTTAATGTTCGGCGCGGTGATCGCCGGGGGGGCGGCCCTGGGAATTAGGCTCACCCGATAGGCTTAGGCGCGCCAGAGTGACCGGGAGCGCCAGGAGCGGTTGCCGAGGCTCCGCCTGGATCTGCCAACCCGGAGTCCACAGGATGAGACATGCATTTGGCGGTAGTTATCCCCACCATTAATGGGGGAGAAACTTTTCTCAAGATGCTGGCAGGACTCCGGGGTCAAAGCCTGGCCCCGCAGACCTTGCTAGTCATTGATTCCGGGTCGGTTGATGATACCGTCCCTCAAGCTCTAGCCTACGGCGCCCAGGTCCATAAAATCCGGGCCTCAGAGTTTAACCATGGAGCCACCCGGGAATTGGGCCGCCATTTGGTCAAAGCGGACTACTACCTCTTCATGACCCAGGACGCTCTCCCCGCGCACCCCCAACTGCTGGAAAATCTGGTGAAACCGCTGATAAAAAGGCAAGATATCGGGCTGGTGTACGGCCGGCAATTGCCCCGGTCGGTCGCCCATCCCTTGGAGGTATGGAACCGCCGGTTCAATTATCCGGTCACCTCCCAACTAAAGAGAAAGGCGGATCGAGTTCACCTAGGTCTCAAAACGGTGTTTTGCTCCAATGTCTGCGCGGTCTACCGATCTTCGGCCCTCGACGCCGTAGGCGGGTTCCCTCCCGTAATCATGTGCGAGGATCAATATGTCGCCGCCAGGATGATAGAAGCCGGATACTCGATTTACTATGCCGCCGAGGCCCCGGTTTTTCACTCTCATAATTATTCCATGATGGAAGAATTTAAGCGTTATTTTGATGCGGGAGTCTTTTTTGGCAGCCATGAACGTTGGATTGTTGACCACTTCGGTACCCCCGGGAGCGAAGGTTTCTTGTCATTCCAGGAAGGCCGGCGCTATTTAATCAGTTCCGGGAAGCCCCATTTGATTCCTTATCTAATGCTGCGTCTGCTTATCAAATACGTGGGCTACCAGTTGGGCTCCAGGGAAAGGTTCCTCTCCATTTCGCTAAAATCGCGCTTGAGCCTGCACCGGAATTTTTGGAGAAACTGACCGTGGGGCAACTTTTGTTACTAAGGCAATGATCAAGATGAAGAAATTTATCTTAATATTAATAATATTATGCAGTTGCTGTGGCGAAGATAACCGCTTTTATGCCATTAGTAAAGACATTGTCAACAATGAACGAGATTATTATATTTTTGATTCGATTGCTGGTCATATCCATAAAAGTAACGCGAGGAGAGATTATGTATGGCCTGAACATAAAGACGGCAAGGTAATCTTTAAAACCAATAATTTAGGCTTTCGGAGCGATGTCGATACAAATATTGACAAACAAGGCAGAATCAGAATACTCGTCACTGGAGACTCCCATATAGATGGGGTGATAAATAATTCGGAATCATGCTGTACAATTTTACAAAATATGTTAAATCAAGCATCGTATGGAAAATTATACGAGGTAATAAATAGCGGCACCGGGTATTATTTTTCGCGTAACTATTTGGGTGTAATTGAGAAATATCTTTATCTTGCACCCGATGTTTATATAGTTATTCTTTATGGAGGCAATGAATTTCTTAAAACTTGCAGCCTCATCGGTTGCCGGAGATCCGATAATCCTGGCTATTATGCTAAACTGCAGGAAGTCCGCTCCTTCAATCCTGGCGGCGTAGCCCAAAGTTTAAATCAAATTTATTATTTTAAAAATGTTCCCGAATCTATGGAAATATCCGTTAAGTCCGCAACTGATGATATTTATGCCATAAAGCAAATTTGTGAATTAAACCATATCACACTCATTGTATTGCTGCTGCCCTCAAAAATAGAAATAGAATGGTCAACCGACGAATTAAGCTTAAATAAATCCAAAGAATTATTACAATTGACCGATGCCGATCTGGAAATAAATCTGCAATTATTAAATAAATTAGCTAGTTGGCTAAATAATCAGCAAATTAGTTATCTCAATTTATTCGACTATATGAAAGGTAAAGATCATAAATTATTCTGGAATAAAGATCATCACTTGAATGATTACGGGCATAAGGTAATTGCCGAAACGTTGTTTGCCACCTACAAAGACAAGATTTTCCAGAGGGGCGAAGCAAGGGTAGCCAATGGAAATAATGAATAGAGTCGTCATCGCGGCCGCGTCCCTTACATGTAGGAAATCAGCGAGTTGCCAAAATTTCATTATAATCCGGCTTTCCGAGGTGAGTTCTTTTTAACAGGCGGTTTCCGTTGGGGGTCCTGGATGACAAGCTGCATTGTGGAGACGGCACCATCTTAGCAGATACCCTTTCTCCTAAGGATTTTCCATTAATCATCCCGGTCGGAAAATTTTTCTTTTTTATGCTATGATTGGCAGCAGGGTATGCCCAACTTACTACTTCGGGTCAGCTCAAGGGATATGAGAAGATATGCATCGGGTAGGCTTATATCTGCAACTGGCCCGGGTTCACCAGTATGTGAAGAACGCCTTCGTCTGCCTGCCCATTTTTTTCGGCTACAAGCTGGCGGATGTGCAGGCCCTGCAGCAGACCGGCCTGGCTTTCCTGGTATTTTGCCTGGCGGCCTCCAGCGTCTATGTTGTTAATGACCTCTGTGACGTCGAAGAGGACCGGCGGCACCCGTTGAAGCGACACCGCCCCCTGGCTGCCGGGGAGTTGCTTCCCGCCCAGGCGGTCGGCTTTTTAGCCCTCTTATTGGGCACGGCAGTTATTTTGGCGGTCGTTTTCCTCCCACCAATCTTTCTGGTTATAATATGTAGCTACCTAGTCATTAATCTGGCCTACTCTTTCCTTCTCAAACACCTCTCCGTCTTAGACGTGGCATGCATCGCCCTGGGGTTCGTACTCAGAGTCTATGCCGGTGGGGTAGCTGCCGGGGTCCCCATCAGCCATTGGATTGTGGCCTTGACCTTTCTCCTGGCACTCTTTTTGGCCTTGGGAAAACGGCGGGACGATCTGCTCCAGGCAGGTGGTGACAACGGCGCCCGGAAGAGCCTGGACGGCTATAACCTGGAGTTCGTGGGTCTCGCCATGGGCGTCATGGCCGCGGTGATTATCGTGGCCTACCTCCTTTACACCGTTTCCCCCGAAACCATCAAGAGGCACGGCACCGATCAGCTCTACCTCACCGCTTTCTGGGTCATCCTCGGCCTGTTGCGCTATTTTCAGATTACCCTGGTGGAAAAGCGTTCCGGCTCCCCCACGAAGATCCTTCTCAAAGATGCTTTTCTCCAGGTCATTATCATCCTCTGGCTCCTCTCTTTTTTCCTGTTACACTTTTTTGCAGGCAGAGCTGAAGGGGGCGCTTGACGGCATGAAGCTAAGCGGATGGGGTAGATACCCGGTGGTTGACAGCCAGGCGCAGTCCTTTGGTAGCCTGGCCGAGCTGCGCCACTGTCTGGCGGCTGCCGGCGACCTCATCGTCCACGCCATGGGAAGAAGTTATGGCGACAGCGCCCTCCACGACCGGGTGCTTTATTCCCGGCGTTTCAACAAGATCCTGGATTTCGAACCCCAGACCGGCACGGTCACCTGTGAGGCCGGCGTCACCCTGGCGGATCTCCTTGAGGCCTTCCTGCCCCGGGGTTGGTTTTTGCCGGTAATCCCCGGCACCAAGTTCATTAGCGTGGGGGGTGCCATCGCCAGCGACGTCCACGGCAAGAACCACCACCGAGAGGGATGTTTCAGTGAGTGCGTCAAGGCTCTGGACCTGCTCCTCCCCCACGGTCAGATGATGCGGGTGAGCCGTAAAGAGAATCGCCACCTGTTTCAGGCGACCTGCGGCGGCATGGGGCTCACCGGGATTATAACCACGGCCGCGTTGCGCCTGCGGCCCATACGGAGCGCCTACATCAGAGAAACGCGCCAGCGTTGCGCCAACCTTCAAGAGGTTTTCGAATTGTTCGAGGCCAACCCGGAGACCACCTATTCCGTGGCTTGGATCGACTGCCTAACCTCCGGAGAGCGCCTGGGCCGCTCCATTTTGATGTTGGGGGAGCATGCCGAGTCAGGGCCCATGCGCCTTCCTCCCCCTAGATCCCTGAGCATTCCCTTAGAGTTACCCGCCTTCGTATTGAACAAACATTCCGTCGCCCTCTTCAACCACTTGTACTACCGCGGCAAACCCGATTTGGTGGCGGGACGCCTCACCCCTTTAGAGGATTTTTTCTTCCCATTAGACCGGATCGGCCACTGGAACCGAATGTACGGGCGCCGTGGCTTTACTCAGTACCAACTGGTGCTGCCGCGGGAATCGAGCCTTGTAGGAATAACTGAGATTTTGCAACGTACCAGCGCCTCGGGCCTCGGTTCCTTCTTGGGTGTGCTTAAGCTTTTGGGTGCGGCTAACGACAACCTTCTCTCCTTTCCCATGCAGGGATATACACTAGCCATCGACTTTAAAATCGAGGAAAAACTCTTCCCCCTTTTGGAAGAATTGGACCGGGTGGTCCTGGACCACGGAGGGCGTCTCTACCTCACCAAGGACGTACGCATGTCTAGGAAGACTTTCTGCAAAAGCTATCCTCGCTGGGAGGAATTCACTGCTCTCCGGGAACGTCTTGGTCTTAAGGAGAAATTCAATTCCCGGCAGTCCCGCCGCTTGGGGGTTTGATATGTATGTGCTCATCTTGGGGGCCAATTCCGACATAGCCCAGGCCCTGGCCCGAAAGTTCGCCCAGGCGGAGCGGGCCCACCTGATCCTGGCCTCCCGGGACTTGGAGCTTTTGGCAAAGCAGGCCCGGGACCTGGAGATTCGCTTCCAGATAAAGGCCCGGCCACTCTACTTCGATGCCACAGACTTTCCGTCTCACGCCGGTTTTTACGACAGCCTCGACCTCAAGCCGGACGTAGTTATCTTGGCCTTCGGCTATCAGGGAGACCAGAAGCGGGCCCAGGAGGACTTTGGAGAGGCACACCGGATAATCTCGGTCAACTTTGTAGGTGCAGTAAGTATTCTCGAAATCATTGCCCATGACTTCGAGGTCCGGGGTCATGGCTGCATCATCGGGATAAGTTCGGTGGCCGGTGAACGGGGCCGCCAGAGCAATTATCTCTATGGAGCCGCCAAAGGGGCGCTTTCCCTGTACCTAGGCGGGCTGCGCAACCGCCTGCACCCCCGGGGGGTGCGGGTGTTGACGGTGCTGCCGGGGTTCGTGGCCACGAAGATGACAGAGCACCTGGACCTACCCGAAAAGCTCCTGGCAACCCCTGAAGAGGTAGCCGAGGACGTTTACCGGGCTTTTACCAGAGGAAAGGAGAAGGTTTATACCAAGGGCCGGTGGAAGTGGATCATGTGGATTATCAAGGCCATCCCGGAGAAGTTGTTCAAAAGGCTGAAATTATAAAATGTTCCAAAACGCCGGCGGCTTACGGCTCCGATCCTTGGCGGCCTACCGGGGAGGGGGTTCCGGGTGGATAGGGGGGGTATCAGCCCATTCTTACGGATGTCGCCGGGGTTCAGCAAGCGCCCTCCGAGCTTGCCGAAGAAAAATACCCGGGTCCAGGCGCGGGTGGGTACCTGCTCCGGGTCGAGGAAGATGAAACAGGGTTCCTCTGCGGCTGCGCCCGGAGGGTGCCAATTCACCATCACTTTGCGGCCCTGTCCGGTTTCGGGACCGATGCGGCATAACAGCTCCTGTGGTTCGGGAGTGGGAAGAATTGCCAGCCGCAGGGTAGCGCCACCCGACAGCGCTCCCAGGGCGCCCAGGCGGAAGTTGTAAAACAGGCTCAACAGATCATACACCGGTTCTTTCAGCGGCGCCTCCCATTCCTTGACCATCTCGCGGCTGCCGGCCTTGCTCCAGAGCGTGAGGCGCCCTTGCTCATAGTCGAAGTGATACTCTTTCAAGAAAGGTTTCCCTTGATACTGGAATTCTTCACGATAGATCAGCGGTAGCAGCCGCCCATCCCGGTAGACCATCTCCGTCTGGTAGCGCTCAGGCAGCCACCGGCTCAATAATCGCCACATCCCCTGGGCCGCCCCGGAGAACTCCGCCTGGTAATGGCCCGGTTTTAACTCTTTCAAAACCAGGTGCACCCGGGCCACGTTGTCCCACGGGCCTAGGCTTACCTGGTAGTGCAGATCTTCCCGAGCATCCAACCCTGCCGCGGCCCCATCCGGCACCGGCCCCATAACCAGTTGGAGAAAGATGAAAATCAACAGAAAACTACGCATCGGCTTTAGTCATCCTCGCCACCCTGATTTTTCGAAAGCGGCGGCACCCGTACCCGGGAGTAGCAGCGGGAGAACCACCACTACTTGGCGTCTTAGGGGTCTGCGCTCTTCACAGGCCGTGGTGATATTCTTCTACAAATCCGGCTATCAGGTGCCAGGCCGCGTTAATCTACTACATCCAAGCCCATCTGCGCTTCTCCTCCATATAAGTATTGTAAGGCAGTAAAAAGAGCCGTTAATAGCCACATAGCTTGCGAGACTGTCGAAAAATTCCCGATACGACGTTTTGTCTATTTCTGCATGTAGTAAAATCAACTACTTATAAGTCACAATAAGCCAAAGCTTGGAGCTTTTGGTGATTTTCGACAGCCTCAGCAGTTATAAACACTTTTTAGTCAAACACACTTAGAGGATGCTGTCCACCCATGCATGAGAAGAGAAGTGGCCTGCCCACTCCATCAGAAAATTAATCCACCTTAAATCATCTGCCGCATAGACCGAAATATCACGGCCCACCCGTTCGGTGACGCTGTTTCGCATTCGGGTTTGACGCGAGATACTCGGTCAAATGTCGCTGCCTATGGACAAAAGTACATTTTAAGCAGGGATGCTCTAGGTTTTGAGGGAACTCCGCTACTGACGAAATTTTGAATAGTTTCCTGGCGATAATATATTTATTATTTGATATTATATCGACAATATTAACCGTATTAGCTTGGAGATATTCCGTAAAATCATCTTTTTTAAAATATAATAAACAACATGGGGTGATGCCGCCATCGCAATTTAGAACGATCGTTCCCCATAACTGAGAGCAAAAAGTACCCGTGCCTGGATATAACAATCTTTTCTTTTCTTCATCGATTGGTAAAATTTTATCTTCTGGTCCGCCTGCATAACAAATCCAAAATATGTCCACACCCATTTCCTTTGCTAATTTGCGTGCCTTGTCTATCTGATGAAAATTATGTTTGAAGACTAAGTATTTAAATGCAATAGTTGGATTAGTATACTTTAATTTATTTTTATAATTAATGATATGTTTTACATTATCAAATACCAGATTGACGTCTCCTTCTTTATGATAATTTTCATAAATCTCCTGAGTTATCCCTGAAATACTGATGGTCAATAAATCTAATCCGGCATCACATACTTTCTCCAAAACCTGCTTATTATGTATATTTAAATTTGTCGAAATGTGATGGAATATGCGTCTTTCGTGAAACATTGTTACAATATTTGCAATTTGTGGATGTAATAACGGTTCACCCCAATTGAACAAGTCAGCTATCATCAAATATATACCGATATTGTCCAGAAATATCCGGAGCAAATCTATATCAATTATTCGTTGACTCCGCCCGCTATTCTGCCTACGACCAGTCGGACAATAGGGACATTGCAAATTACATACATTTGTAATATCGATTACTGCATGAAAGGGAAATCCTCTGGGCCGCTCAACCCTTTTTAATCTTTCTAATTCCCTAATCAGAAAATTAAACAGTTTTAAAGGGGTTAAGTATTTAATAATACCAAGAGCTATTGTTATTAACTCTTTCGTTTCTCCGAACCGATATGGAATAGAACTTACCGTTTTGGAAATAACCTTATTCAGCCGATCATTGGTGGATTTTTGCATGGGTCTGCCACTATCGCTGACTATCTCTCTCCCGGATTTTACTGCCACAAGATCCCAGAAAAATAGCAGATATATCCGAGATTATCTTGTTTAAGCGCATAGTATTCAGGAATAGGCCCAAGGGGGCGAAGTGCTGGTTTCGGAGGAGGTGTACCGCCAGGCAGAGCCTGATGTGGTCCTGAAAAGGTCTTTTGAAATCCGCCTCAAGGGGATTCATGACCTTGTGAACCTTTACGTGTTGGAGAATCTCAATGCCCAGAGAACCTGAGTGACCCGCTTCAAGGTCAGGTCGTTCAGCTTGTCTTCATGTCTGCCCATTTTTGCAGGATGGCCCTGCGGATGGAGAAGAAGTTCTCACCAAAGGCGCAGCAGGTCAAATAGACGTCGAGGCGGCTGGGGTTGCGCCGGTAAATCCCCCCCAACTGCCGCCAGAACTGCCGGCGGTAAGGGGGCCGGATTCCCTGCCGCCAGATTAATTTGATTAAAAGCAATATTACCTTGCTTAAGGGTGCCCTGGCCGGTTCGGGGTGGTTAGGACGGCGGCTTTCCGCCGGTTTCTCCCCTCTCTGGCGAGCCAAGGCCTGGCGGGTGGGCCGCATTTTCAGATAATAGCAGTAGGTCCGGGCCAGATACCTGGACGGGTCATACAGGCGGTCCAGGACCCGGACAAATTCCGCCAGGATTTCTTCCCGAGGGCGAGTCGGCTGATAATTGAAGCTCAGGTCATAAAAATCGCCGCTGGTCTGACCCTGTAGCAACCGGCCTTCCTGGGACAGGCGGTCCCACAATCGGGTATTGGGTAGCGGTTGCAGCAGAGCCAACAGAATTATGGGGATGCCGCACCCTTCCACGAACTCACAAATCCGGTCTCCAGTCCCCGTCTTTTCCCCATCGAAGCCGATGACAAAGCTGGCCAGCATGGAGAGTCCGCGGGCATTGATGTTGCCCAGGGATTCCGCCAGAGGATTCTGCAAATTTTGATACTTGCCGGCTTGTTTCAAGAGGTCGGTTTCCGGGGTCTCCACCCCCAGGAGGACGTTGCTGAAGTTGGCCTCCGTCATCAAATCTATCAACGGTAAATCCTGTCCCAGATTTACCGAGGACTGGGTCCAGAAAAAGAAAGGCTCGCCGCGGCTCTTACTCCAAGGGATCAACTGGTTCAGAAGGGCTCGGGCATGGTCCTTGTTGCCGATGAAATTATCGTCGCTGATGAAGACTTCCCCCCGCCAGCCGAGGCGGTAAAGAGTCTCCAGTTCCCTAAGAACCTGGTCCGGAGTTTTGTGGCGGGGCACACGGCCGTAAAGGTTTATGACATCGCAGAATTCACAATTGAAGGGACAGCCCCGGGAAGTCTGAATCCCCATGGTGAGGTAATCATCCAAATTGACCAGGTCGAAACGCGGCACCGGAGATTCGGTTAGATCCGGCTTGCGATCCTCCTCGAATACGCCGCCGGGCTGATTATCCCCCAGGGCTGCCAGTAAATAGGGAATGGCCAATTCCCCCTCTCCCCGCACCAAGAAGTCGGCGCCTGCTTCCAAGACTTCGTGAGCGAGGGAAGTGGCATAAGGCCCCCCCACCACGGAAGTCTTGCCCCGTTGTTTCGCCTGGCGAACCAGGCTCAGAACGCCGGCTTTCTGGATAATCATGCCGGAAATTAGCACCAGGTCGGCCCAATCCCAATCAGCCTCCGTAAGGTTGCGGGCGTTCAAATCCACCAGGCGAAATTCCCACTCCTGGGGCAGGAGGGCCGCCACGGTTAATAATCCCAGGGGGGGGCAGAGGGCCCGGTTACCGGAAATCTTACAACTTTCCTCCAGGGTAAACATAGACAGGGGTAGGTTGGGATTTAGGAGCAGCGCTCTCATCTTTTCTCCGAAGTCTAAGGCGCACCGAGATTATGCCGCATCCTCAGCTTTATCTGTCCAAAATTGGGAGTTGGGGCTCTTTCCGAAATATACCTCTTTCGGAGGGTTTGGGAAACCACAACAAGACCTAAGCAATCCGGAGCTGGTCCAGGGGCTGTTAAAGGGCGCTCGCATCCCTAAGCCTGGTAGAGGCGTTGGTGCAAAAGATCCCGAAGGTAGAACATGGAGCTACCCTTGACGCAGCTAACCAAATAGCCCATAAGCCGGCTGGGATTTTTTCTCAGCATCCCTAAGAGATGCCGCCAGTATTGCCAGCGGGTGGAGGAGACTACCCCAAACCACCAGGAAAAATTCAGGAATATATAGAGGTCGATTAACGTGGTGCGCAGCGGCCTTTTCGTCGGCGGAACCGGGGCTGGAGGGAGGATTTTCCCTTGCCTCCGGGCTAAAGCGGCCCGGCTGGGTCGCATTCCCAGGAAAAACTGGTAGTTTCGTTCCAGGTAGCGCCGCGGTTCATAGATCGTGTCCCAAACCTTATGGTATTCGGCCATGATTTCCTCCCGGGGGCGGCTGGGGATAAAGAATTGTCGGCCGCCTCCGATGCTGTCAAGGTCCGTCGAGTTCTGAAATTCCTCTGCCAGTAAGCGTTCTTCTTGCTGCAAACGTTGCCATAAGCGGGTATGGGGAGCCGGTTGCAAGAGATTGATCATGACCATGGGGATGTTGGTGGCTTCAATAAAGGAGATAATGCGATCACCGGTGCCCGGTCGCTCCCCATCCATCCCCAGAATAAAGCTGCCCATAATGCTCAAACCGTTGGCTTTGATGGTCTCGACGGATTCCTGCATGGGAGCCCGGCGATTGTGGTGTTTAGCACTACGGATTAACGCTTCCTCCTCCGGAGACTCCAAGCCCAGGAAAACTTCGACGAAATTAGCCTCGGTCATCAGGTCAATCAAGGGCACATCCTGGCCCAAGGTTACCGTGACCTGGGCATTAAACACAAAAGGCTCCCCCCGGCTCTTGCTCCAGGGGGTCAATTCCCGGAGAATGGCCCGGGCCTGGGTCTTGTTGCCGATGAAATTGTCGTCGCTGATCATAACCGGGCCGCGCCATCCCAAGCGATAAAGGGTTTCCAATTCGGCGATGACCTGGCGGGGCTCTTTGTAACGAGGGCGGCGTCCAAAGAGTTGCACCACTTCGCAGAACTCGCAATCATGGGGACAGCCCCGGGAGGTTTGGACGGAGAGAGCGGCGTAATTTTTCAGATTCAGCAGATCAAACCGGGGAATGGGCGAGGTGGCCAGGTCGGGTTTGGCGTTGCATTTAAAGACCCCGCCCTGCCGCCCCTGAGCCAAAGCCTCCAGGAACAGAGGAATGGTATTTTCGCCTTCCCCCCGGACCACGAAATCAGCCCCTGCATCCAGGACTTCCTCCGGCAGGCTGGTGGCATAGGGCCCTCCCACTACCACGGTCTTGCCCCGGGCCTTGGCTTCCCGGATGAGGGCCAGCAGATTGGGCCGATGGATAATCATGCCGGAGATCATCACCAGGTCAGCCCAGTCCCACTGCTGGTCGGTCATGGACTCGGCATTCAAATCCACCAGACACAGCTGCCATTCCCGGGGCAATAGGGCCGCCACAGTGATCAGGCTGATAGAAGGCATCATGGCCTTGTAGCCCACGTCATGGAGGAGCTTGGGGTAAGAAAAAAAAGACATGGGTGTGGGGGGATGAACCAATAATGCCTTCATGCCGGGTCACTCCAGGGTTATCGAAGTCTCCTACCCATAACCGAGATTATGAAGCCGCCTTGGCCCCGCAATACAAAAAAGGTTTTTGGCACCTCTTTCCCTAAGGAAAATCCCCCAAAGTTAATCTGTTCTTGAACCCGAATCCTCTCGCCGGCGCCAAGATAGCACAAGTTTCCTGGAAAAGGTAATTTTCTCAAAAATTTGACCATATCACACCCCAGAACCAAGATACCTCACGGCGATGGAGCTTAAGAAGCCCAATGCGATTTTTGGGGAAAGTGGTAGCAAAATGGTAGCAGGAATTGAAAAGGGGTCACGACTTGAAACCGTAACCCCTTAAATTTGCTGGTAGGCGGTACTGGATTTGAACCAGTGACTTCCACCGTGTGAGGATGGCACTCTTCCGCTGAGTTAACCGCCCAAGTTTCCCATCTAATTTATAATGAAAAAATTGCTTTTTGACAAGGTGCCACCTCTGAAAAAACATGCAGAACAGCCGCCCGCGGTGGATATGGCAGGCGAGGCGCCGGCTCTCCACCACAACGCGGCTTTCACGGAAATGGAGGGGAAAATTTGTGGTTTTTTCAGAGTTCCCAAGTCCATCTCCCCCTGGGGGAAGTTTTTGCCACCCCGCCCGAAGACCTTGCTTGACAAGTCCCCTTTAAAGATAATAATATGAAACATTTGGATATTTGGCTCATTTGGCTGGTCTCTGACGGCGCTTCCTTGTTGACCTGGAAATCAGGGGGGGTAAGTTTTAATCCCCCTAGGGAGGGAAAAACATGAGGGTAACCCTGGGTATCCGGTATCTGGCGGTGGGCCTGTCTGTCTTGTTTCTGGCGAGTTGTTCCGAGACTTACGCCTATCTGCCATCCGTTGCCAAACCCGCCGCCGCCACTCCGGCAGAGGGCAAAGCCCCGGCGGCTCAGCCCGCCCCGGCGGTCGAGACGCCGGCCCGCAAACCGGATCTGCCGCAGCAGGTCCAGGGTTTGGAGGTCCGGGTGCAGCAGTTGGAGACCAGGCTGGCGGAGCTCGAAGCCCGGCAGCCCGCCCCGGCTGGCGCCGCGGCCAAGACCAGGGAGCGCCCGGCGGCGGCCCCGGCCACCGCTGCGGATAAGCTCTACAACGAGGGCCTGCATCTCTACCAGGGAAAAAAGTACCCCCAGGCGCGTGCCAAATTCTCCCAATATCTGAAAGAACAACCCAAAGGCCCCAAAGCCTCCGAAGCCCGTTATCAGCTGGCCGACAGTTTTTTACAGGAGGGCAAATACCAGGAGGCCGCGGTGGAATTCAATAAACTGGCCAGCCAGTCTCCCCAAAGCATATTGGCCCCTGCCGCCATGTTGCGCCAGGCCATGGCCTACCAGTATCTGCAGCAAACCCCGTCTTACCGAAGCACCTTAAGGAAATTGGTCCAGACCTATCCCAAGAGCCCGGAGGCCAAAGAGGCGGAGAAATGGTTGAAGGAAGGGAAGAAGGAGGCCCCCCCTGGCAAGGCCCCGGCCAAGGCGGCGCCCAAACCGGAGTAGTAGAAAAAACCGGGTCAGCGCGGTTCCCAAAGATGACTGAGCGGTGGCCGGCGAATTTTTTTTAATTGCATTCAAGGCTAAGGTAAGCTGAGCGGAGATTTTCGGAGGGGGGCCCCATTTATGGCGCCCTAAAGGGCGGCGGGCACAGCCCGCCCTAGGAGCGCGTAGAGAGAGGGGATTTTCTAGGGCGGCCTGTGGCCGCCGTGATGAAGCAGGCCCCTCCCTGAACCATCCTGAATTTTTTTTGTAAGGGCCTGGCAATTTAAGGACGAGATATCGGTGCATTTACAGTCAGGCGTGAGCCAGGATAAGACCCAATATGCTGAGTATACTACGTAAACATGCGCGCCACTGGATCATCGGTCTGATCGTTTTTGCCATTGCCGTAGTCTTTGTCCTCTCCTACGGCTTTGGCGGCATGAACTCCGGGCGCTCAGATAATGTTGCCGTGGTCAACGGCCAGCCCATCCTGATTACCGCTTATGCCCGGCAGCTTAACGAAATGATCAGGCAATATCAGGAGATGAGCCGGAGCGAGTTGACCCCCGAGATGGTCAAGGCCATGCGCCTCAAGGAAATGGCCCGGGACCGGCTGATCGCTGAAGCCCTGCTCCTGCAGGCGGCGGAGCGCCAGGGGCTCATGGTGAGCGACGCCGAACTGCGGGAGCGGATCCAGAGCTATCCCTTTTTCCAGAGGGACGGCAAGTTTAATGAAAATCTCTATTTTATGCTGTTGGCCCGGAATCAACTGTCCAGCGCCGAGTTTGAGGAGCAGGAACGCCGGGCTCTCCAGTTGAGGAAGATCACCGAGGAAGTGACCTCCCTGGCCAAGGTCTCCGACGCTCAAATCCGGGAAATGGACAACCTGGCCAAAGAGGCGGTCCAGGTGAGTTATCTGGCGGTCACCCCGGACAGGTTCATAGCCAGCCAGCATCCCGGCGAGGCCGAGCTATCCCGCTACTACCAGGACAACCAGGAGAAGTTTCGAGTGCCGGCCCGGGCCCGGGTGAGCTATCTCGTTTTCCGCACCCGGGACTTCCAGGAGCGGGTTACGATCTCCGATGCCGCGGTGGAAGATTTCATCAAGGAGCACCCGGAGGAATTCCTCCGCCCCAAGGTGGTGCGGGTGCGCCAGATAGTGCTGGCCATCCCGCCCAAAGCCGACGCCAGGGCGCGGCAGCGCCTGGAAAAGCAAGCGCAGGAGTTGCTTGGCAAACTGAAGGCCGGAGAAGATTTCGCCAGGCTGGCCCAGACTTACTCCCAGGACCTCGCCAGCCGGGACCGGGGGGGGGACTTGGGCGAAGTCCAGCGGGGCCAGCACCCCCCCCAGTGGGACCTGGCAGCTTTTGGCCTTAAACCCGGAGAAGTGGGCCGGGCCGACACCCCCCAGGGCGTCTATTTGCTCAAGATGGAGGAGGTCAAGGAAACCGAGAAGATACCCGAGGCCGAGACCAGGCTGAGGCAGGGCCTCAAGCAGGAGAAGGCCAAGACCCTGGCCCAGGAGGCCGCCAAGGAGGCCCGCGCCGTTCTGTCGCAGGACACCGCCGCCGAGGTGGCCAAGAAATATGGGGGCAGCCTGAAGGAAACTCCCTTGATTAGTGAAAAGGACCAGGTTCCAGGGCTGGGCCCGGCGCCCGCTTTCAACCAGGCGGCCCTGCAGCTCACAACCGGGGAAGTGAGCCGGGTGGTTGAGCTGCCCGACGGCTTCGCGGTCATGAAGTTCCTGGAATATCAGGCGGAGAACCTCCCGCCCTTCTTACAGATCAAGGACCAGGTGGTCCAGCAGGTGAAGAAGCAGGGGGCCATGAAAGACGCGGAACAAGAGGCGACCCGGCTGCTGGCCCGTCTGCGGAAAGGGGAACCCCTGGCTCAGGTGGCCGTGGCGGCTGGTTTGCCCGTCAAAGAGAGCGGCTTTTTCACCCGTTTCGAGGGCTTTGAGGGCCAGCGCCAGGCCGAGGCCTTCACCGGGGCCGCCTTCCTCCTCTCCCGGGAACACCCCTACCCGGACCGTCCCCTTGCCTGGAAGGAAAGTTATTACCTTTTGGCCTTTAAGGAACGGCGTCCCGCGGATCAGGCGGAGTTGCAGAAAAACTGGGAAAAGCTAAAGACCCAATTGCTGGAGGACAAGAAGCAGATGATCTTGGTCTCCTGGCTGGAGGCCGAGCACCGCCGGGCCAAGATTAAAGAGTATGAGCTGCCCGGAGGGGAATGAGTTCGGAATCCGCCCATGGTTGTGATAAAATGTATCAGGCGGCGGCCCGGGCGTTCCGCTGGCGCCAAGGCTAAAGCCGGCGGCCGACCTAAGAGGAGGAGACATGCTGCAAAGTTTCGTTAATACCCTGGCGAGCCCCTTTATCGAAATAGGCATCTTAGTTGTACTGCTGCTCGCCTTTTTATTGCACCGGAAAGATCCCCGCCTGGCGATTTCCGGCATCAGCATTGTGCGCGTCCTGATCCTGCTGCTGATCTTTTTTTACCTGATGTTCGTTTGGTCCAGCGCCATTCGCCCCGTCTTGTCGGGCATCAGCGTCTTCGGCATGTTCCTGATTAACATGATGTTGCTTTACTATTTGATCCTGGCGCGCCTGTTACGGCCTTACCATATTGCCCTGACCGCGATGACCCAAGCGCCTGAGAAGCACGAACTGATTCAGCGGGTCTGGGAGACCGGCAAGAGGTTCTACTATGTGTGTTATGCCGGGTCTTCCCTGTTCAGCGGCGCCAACCCCTTTCATTTCCTCCATGAAATGGCCGCTGACCGGATCCGGGATGATATCAGGGACACCTTGCGGCGCCACGGGGTGGAACAAAGAATGCTCAGCCTGTCCACGCTGGTGGCCTATTTAAAAAACCAGATCGCCTGCGACACGACCTTGCCGGCGGATTTTCAAAACCTGATGCTCCAGGCCATCGATGATTTTGCCAAACACCCCTATATCCAGGAACATACCAACGAATTCCTGCGCATCGCCATGGAGAGCCCTGAAGACCTGACCTTTCCCGAATGGACAGCCAAATTTGAATCCTGCAGCAAATCCTCCAGATAGCCCCGCCGGCCTTCTGAACCCATTAAACCCCAGCGAGAGTTCCGGCCCTAGCGAGACCGTCTCCGGGGCTTCGCCGGCGGTGGTCAGGGCCGCCTGCCACCGGGCTCTGACGGCCCGGGAACGAATCCTCCAAGACTATCCGGATTGGCAAGCCTGGCGTCGCCAGGCCCGGGAGATCAAGGCCGAGGCCATCTCCCGCCTGGATGAATTGCTGCCGCGGCTGGCCCGGGAGGTCCAGGCCTGGGGAGGTAAGGTGCTCTGGGCCCGGGACGCGGCTCAGGCCCGGGAGCTGATCCTGGGTCTGGCCCGGGAGCACCGGGTCACCATGGTGACCAAATCAAAGTCCATGACCACCGAGGAGATTGGCCTCACCCCAGCCCTAACCGCGGCGGGCATCCGGACCTGGGAGACCGACCTGGGGGAATTCATCGTTCAGTTGGCCGGCGATTCTCCGGCGCACCTCACCGCCCCGGCCCTGCACCTCGATCGCCGGCAGATCGCCGCCCTCTTCCGGGAGCGACTGGGGGCGGCCTGTCCCCCGGACCCGGAGGCCCTAACCCGGCTGGCCTGCGGCCATCTCCAACCCCATTTTTGGCGGGCAGGGATGGGCATCACCGGGGTCAACTTCGCCGCCGCGGACGGCACCCTGGTATTCCTGGAGAATGAGAGCAACCTCCGCCTTACCGCCACCCTGCCGCCGGTGCAGGTGGCGGTCATGGGGCTGGAGAAGATTATTCCGGCCCTGGGTGACGCGGAGGTCTTGCTGCGGCTGTTGCCGGCCAGCGCCACCGGCCAGCGCCTCACGGCCCTGGTCCATTTTCTCCGGGGGCGCAAGTTCCAGCCGGAGGGGCCCCAGACCTTTTACCTGATCATCCTGGACAACGGTCGGCGCCGCCTGGCCCGGGACCCGGAGTTCAGGGAAGCCCTTTACTGCCTGCGTTGCGGGGCCTGCCTCAACATCTGTCCCGTATTTCAGCTCCGAGCCGCCCACCTTTACCGCCGGGTCTATCCCGGGGCCATCGGCATCCTGCTGGCCCCGCACCTGGCCCCGGTGGGCGACCTCAGCGATTTGTGCAGCCAATGCGGCGCCTGCCAGGAGATCTGCCCGGTTGGCATCTCGCTGGCGGAGAACATCCTGAAGGAGCGGGCCCGCAGCCGGCGATTCCGGACCTTGCGGGCCTTGTCCGGCCTGGCCGGCCAGGCCTTGGTCCGGCCGCGGCTGTATCGGAGCCTGGAGCCGGGTCTGCGGTTTTTGCAGACCCTGGTCCCTGGCCTCCGGCAGCCCCCCTGGTCGGCGCTGAGGCTATCCCCGGAAAGCTTTCAGCGGAGGCGGCGGCGCGGGCCGCACCCCGGCAGCCCCACCCAGGCCCCGGACCCGGTGGCCGCTCCCGGCGGGGGCTCCTTCCCCATGGCAACAGAGGTGGCCAGGCCCGCTGGTCCGGGCGGGAAAGGCGACGCCATTATGGACCTGCCCACCCTGGCGGCCCGCCTGGGGGAGGTGGGGGCCACCTGCCAGCGGGTCCGGGGAGCGGGCCAACTGGCCCGGCTGCTGGCGCAGTTGCCAGAACCCTTATGGTTTCAGGACCATCCCTGGCTCTCGCGAGCCGCCCGGGAGCTGAGACGGCTGGGGTTGTCGCCGCACCTGGCCAAGCGCCACTGGGCCCCACCGGGCCAGACCGCGGTCATCGTGGGCCTGGGGGCTATCCCCGAGACCGGCAGCGTCCTCATTGAGGCCGCCTCCGGCCCGGCTGCGGCCATCTCCTTCCGGGTGCGGCGACTGGTGGTCATCGTCCCCCAGGAGGCGGCCGGCCTTAGCCTGGCCCAGGCCCTGGACCTAGTGGCCCGGCAGGCCCCGGGCATGATTAGCTGGCTCACCGGCCCCAGCCGCAGCGCCGACATCGAAAAGGTCCTGGTCCTGGGGGCCCAGGGGCCCAGGGATCTCCAGGTGGTGCTTTACCAGCCGGAGGATTGATGGAGCCGCTGCCGGTTACCGAGCTCAGCTCCCGGGCTGCGGCCCTGCAAAGGGCCCTGGCCGAGGAGAATATCGACCTGGCCCTGGTGCGCCAGAGGGCCGATCTCTTCTACTATGCCGGGGCCCTGGTGGACGGCTTCCTGGCGATGGCCCCCCAAGGCAGCCCCTTGCTTTTGGTGCGCCGGCCCCGCGGCAGGGACGCCCCGATTCCCTCTCCCTGGCCCCGGGTTTTCTACCGGGATCTACAGGAACTCCCGGAGATACTGGAGCGCTCCGGGCTCAGGCCCCGGGGAGCCCTGGGCCTGGAGCTGGACGTCATGCCTGCCGGGTTTTATCAAAGGATCCGGGAGCGCCTGTTCCCCCAGCAACCCATCCTGGATCTCTCCCCCCTGATCCGGTGGCAGCGGATGGTCAAGAGCCCGTACGAGATTGAGCAACTGCGCCGAGCCGCGGCCATCCTGGATCAGGTCCACGGACAGGTGCCGGAGTTGCTCCAGCCCGGGATCTCCGAACTGGAGCTCTCCGCTACCCTGGAGTACCGTCTCCGGCTCCTGGGCCATCAAGGATTTGTCCGGGTGCGCAACTGGGACCTGGAGATCTTTTATGGACACGTGCTCTCCGGGATGGCGGGGCTGGCGGCCTCCTATACCGACACCCCCAGCGGCGGCCTCGGGCTCAGTCCCGCCTTTCCCCAGGGGCCGTCGTTGAAGGAGCTGGCCGTGGCTGAGCCCATCAGCGTCGACCTGGTGGCCTGCGTCAACGGTTACGTGGTGGACATGACCCGGATGTACGCCCTGGGGTCGCTGCCGGAACGGGCCTGGGAGGCCTGGCAAGCGGTCCGGGAGATCTACGATGTCATGCAGCAGGAGGCCCGGCCAGGGGTGGCGCCCGGGAAACTCTTTCACCGCCTCTGGGACCTGGTGCGGGCCCGGGGGTTACAAGATTATTTTATGGGGCGGGGGCCGGACCGGGTGGGCTTCCTGGCCCACGGGGTGGGGCTGGAACTGGACGAATTCCCCTTTCTCAGCGCCCGCTTCCCTTTTCCCCTGGCGGAGAACATGGTGCTGGCCTTCGAGCCCAAATTCTTTCTGCCGGAGATCGGCATGGTGGGCCTGGAGGACACCGGGGTGATCACCCCCTCGGGAGTGGAGTGGCTCACCCGCAGCCCCCGGGAGCCCAGGATCATTTGAATATTAGCTGTCAGCTATCAGCTTTTCGGTTTTCGGTTTTTAAGTTATTTTATTATTGCCTTCATTTGGGGTATGCCCATCAAGCATATCCGCCGACCTTGACACTTGCTTAGCTGACGCTGATAGCTGACAGCTATTTGACCAAAATGAGGTATAGTGGCAACAAATTTCATGCAAATGATTCCCTTTTTGTCACGATTTTTGGTATAAGTTGCGTAAGAATGCGAAGAAATCTCGGAGATTGGTGAGAGTAAATTGCCTGGGATGCGGTTGAAAAAATCTTTCCTCGCCGTTGCTGGTTGCCTGTTGCTGGCCCTGCTGCCGCCGGCCGCCTGGCCCCAGCCGGCCCCGGCGGCGGAGCCGGTAATTGTCAGGGGCGGGCCTCCCGGAGTGAGGCAGGTGGCCCTCACCTTCGATGACGGCCCTTCGCCCCGCGCCACCAGGCAAATCCTGGCTCTGCTGAGCCAATATGGGGCCCATGCGACTTTCTTCGTCCTGGGAGACCACTTGGAAGAATATCCCGGACTGGTGCGGGCCGAGATCCGGGATGGCGAGGAAGTGGGCAACCACAGCTTCAATCATCCCCGCTTCCCCAAGTGCGACATGTCTACCCAGGAACGGGAGCTAGAGCGCACCCAGGTGGACCTGGATCTGTTGGGTTATCACCCGGCCGATCTCCTCTTTCGCCCCCCTTTCAGCGATTATAACCAGCGGCTGGCGGCCTACCTGTACCATACCCACCGGCGATTGGTGCTGTGGGGCATCGACTCCGGCGACTGGAAGGGCCTGCCGGCGGAGGCCATCGTCCACAACGTCCTGGACCGGGTGCGTCCCGGGGCCATCATCATCTTTCATGATAGCGATGAACACGAACGGGCCGACCGGACCCCCACGGTAGAGGCCCTGAAGGTAATCCTGCCGGCCCTGAAGGCGGCCGGCTACCGCATGGTCACGATATCGGAGCTCATCGCCGGGGGCCCCTCCCGGTAAGCAGCCCTGACCATTTGCAGCCCCGGCGTTTCCCATTCTCCTTCCATGTTCTTCCGCCCTGGCAGGCTTTTCGCCCGGTGGTAAGGTACCCCTTAGCTGATTGCCATGGCCCCGCCGCTGGGTTAATATTACCATATATGAGTTTTGAATCGTTTTCTCCCCTTAGCCGCGCCAGCCAAGAGAGCGGATCTTCGGCTACGGCCGGCCGCCCAGGCTTGGGGAACCGGGAGAGGATTTAGCCGCCTTGACCACCATGCCCTTCCTGGAACATCTGGAGGAATTGCGCAAGCGCCTGATCATTTGCATCGTCGCCGTGGTCATCGCCACGGGGATCGCCTGGCCCCTGGTGCCCACGGTGCAAAAATTTATCACCCGGCCCCTGCAGGAGCCCTCCATCACGCAAGAGTGGCACTACTCCCTGGAAACGTTTCTGCTCCGGAAGTTTCCCGAGGCCGCCAAGGGCTTTGGCCTGGAGAAGCCGGAGCCCCCCCGGGTGACCCTGCATAGGTTGAACTACATGGCTCCCCTGGAGCCGTTCTTCGTCCAGATGAAGATCTCCCTGATCACCGGCCTGGCCCTGGCCTTCCCGGTGATCCTTTACCAGTTGTGGCTCTTTTTCGTTCCGGCCCTCTACCCCAAGGAAAGAAGGGTCCTCATGTTCTTCATCCCCCTGGGCACGGTGGCCTTCATCCTGGGGGACCTGTTCTTCCTCAAATTGGTGTGGCCGCTGGTCATCTCCTTTTCCCTGCGGTATGAGAGCGAGTTTCTCTTCTCCATGCTCAATCTGACCTATTTCGTCAACTTTTGCCTGCGCCTGCTGGTGTTATTCGGGTTGATCTTCGAGCTGCCCCTGGTCCTCTTGATCCTGGCACGCATCGGGTTGGTGGAAGTGGATTTCCTGCGCCGGCAACGGCGCCTGGCCATTTTGCTCAGCGCCGTGGTGGCCGCTTTCCATGCCGATTTGCTCACCATGACGGCCATCGCCATTCCCATCTACCTCATGTATGAACTCTCCATCCTGGCCGTCCGCCTGTTTGGCCGGCCCGCCCCGGCCAAGGAGGGTGAGGCAGGGTCAATCCCGGCGCAAACGGGAGTGGGCCCGCCCTCTCCCTCTTAAGGCTTGCTCCCGGCCTGCTCTCGTGAACCGGCGCCAACCGCCCTTAGCAGGCAGCCGGAGGAACCGGGAACCGCTCCTGCCGCGGCCGTCTGCCCCATCCCTCCGGCATCCGGGCGAAACGCGGGAATTCGGCGAAGGATCGCCCTATTCTGAGCGGTTCGCCGGCCAGGCAGCCATTTCGGTTGACAGGATCGGGGACTTGCCGATATATAGACGCTTATTAGATAGTTGATAAAAAGATTTGACCATGGCCATGGAGAATAACCAACCGGGGAGCGAAGCCCCCACCGGACCGGAAAAATCCGGAAGCCAGCTGCGCCGCCTGCTGGCCCGCCTGGCCGCCTGGTTGGCGGGGGGGGAATACCATTACGCTGGCTACCTTCCAAGGCGCCCGGGGTTTTTATTGCGTTATACCCTGGACCCCTTCTTTTCCCGGGTCGAGGTTAACCCACGCTATCTGGAGCGTCTCAAGGCACTGGCCCGGAAGGGCGCGGTGGTTTATGCCTTGAAATATCGCAGCCACCTGGATTTCCTCTTCTTTAACCGCCGCTACCAGAATCTGGGGGTGGTGGCTCCGGAGGTAGCCTTCGATCTCAACCTGTGGATGTGGCAGCCCCTCTCCCATCTGGTGCAGATCATCTCCGCCACCCTCAATCATTTTACCCGTCGCCGGGCCTGGCCCAACCCCTTCCAGGACGGCTATTATTTAAAGATTCTTCAGGAGCGCCGCGGCTCGCTTCTCTTCCTGGTGGATCAGGTGGGCTTTCGGCAGCGGTTCCTCAAGCCCCGGGAAGACCCCATCTGGCATCTCCTGGAAATCCAGGAACAGCTCGACTTTCCCATCTTTCTGGTGCCCCAGATGGTGATCTACGAGAAGGCGCCGTCCCGGGAATCTAAGGGGTTGCTGCAGCTATTCTTCGGCGACGTGGAAAACCCCGGGAAGTTGCGGAAGCTGGGGCTTTGCTTCCTCAAGGCCAAGCGGGCCGTAGTGGAGGTGGCCGAGCCGGTCGATCTGCAAGAGGCCCTGGCCGCGGCTCCCCATGATGGCCGCCTGCGGGAGGTGGCCCAAGAGATCCGCCGGGAGCTGATCTCGCGCATCGACCTCAAGCGCCGGGTGATCACCGGGCCGGTGATCAAATCCCGGGAGGAGGTCATGGAACTCACCCTCACCGACCCGGGCCTCACCCGCTCCATGGAGCACCTGGCCGAGACCGAAAAGAAAAAGCTCTATAAGATTAAGAAGGATGCCCAGGACTATTTCTGGGAGATCTCGGCGGACTGGAACCAGTTTTGCGTCAACGGGATGATCTACGTGGTCACCTGGCTGTCGAAACACCTCTTTGACGGCATCGCCTTCGATGCCGAAGGCCTCGAGCGGGTTAAAGAGGCCGGGCAGCGGGGCAGCCTCATTTTCGTCCCCTGTCACAAAAGCCACCTGGACTATCTCATCCTCAATAATCTGATTTACCAGCACCACATGCACCCGCCCCGGATTGCCGCGGGCAGAAATCTGTCCTTCTGGCCTCTGGGCCCTATCTTCCGGGGCTCCGGGGCCTTTTTCATCCGCCGTCGCTTCCTGGGGGGAAAACTCTATGCCGAGGTGCTTTACACCTATATCAAGACCCTGATCCGCAGCGGTTACAACCTGGAGTTTTTCATCGAGGGGGGCCGGAGCCGCACCGGCAAGCTGGTGCTGCCCAAACTGGGCCTCTTGCACATGATCCTGCGGACTTACGAGGAGAAGGCCACCACCGACCTCCTGTTTGTTCCCACCTTCATCGGCTATGACCAGGTGCCGGAAGAAAAGGCCTACCTCAAGGAATTGGAAGGGCGGGCCAAGGAAACCGAATCCATGGGCCAATTGGTGAAGGCCAGAAAGTTCTTGTGGAAACGGTACGGCCGGGCTTACATCCAATTCAGCGAGCCCATCTCCTTAAACGAGTTCCAGAGCCGGGCGGCGAAGCAGACCCCGGGGGGCAACCAGCTGCGCAACCAGGCGCAAAACCTGGCCTATCACATCATTCAGGCCATCAATGCCATTTCCGTGGTCACCCCCTTCTCCCTGGTGTGCGCCGCCCTGCTCACTTACCCGCGCAAAGGCGTCTATCGCCGGGAACTGCTGCAAATCATCCAGGTGCTCCACGATTACCTCCAAACCCGGGGGGTCCCCCAGGCCGAATCGCTGGAGAATCTCATTGCGGCGGCGGAGGATACCCTGGCCCTGTGCGAATCCCGCAAACTCATCACCCCCATCGAGAAGGAAGAAGGACTCACCGACGAACTGGGACTGGGCGGCTACAGTATCGACGAGGCCAAGCGGCCCCTGCTTGAATACTATAAGAACAACATCATCCATTTCTTCCTGCCCGCCTCCCTGGTCTCCCTGGCCATCCTGGCCTGTCAGGGCTTCGAATTCGACCGGCCGCAGATTATAGCCGACTTCGATTTTCTCCAAGACTTCTTCAAAAATGATTTTATCTTCGACGACGCCGATTCCGAGACTCAGGTGAACGAGATCCTGGCCTACTTCGGCTCCCGGGGAGTGGTCATCAACCTGGACCCCCAGGCGGCCACCTACACCCTGTCGGCCTCCGGCCTCAGGGAACTGGTTTACTTCGCCAACCTGCTGTACAACTACCTCGAGTCGTACTGGATCGTCTTCCGCTCCATCAAATACCTGCAGAAGAAACCCCGCAGCGAAAAGGAATTCCTCAAGCGCATTCAGTCCATCGGCCATAAACTCTACAAGCTGGGCGAAGTGGAGCGGGCCGAGGCCTTGTCGGAATCCACCTTCCAAAACTCCCTGAAGCTTTTCGGAGAAAAGGGCATCGTTCTGAAAACCTCCCCGGAAGGCAAAGGGGCCACTACCTTCAGCCGGCCCACCGATGAAGACGCCAGGGAATACTTTGGCCACCAATTGGCGCGGTTTTTAAGAAGGTAGCAGGAGGGGGAGAATTTTGGGGGGTCAGGGCCTTAGGCCCCCTTAACTCCCTTCTCCAGAAGGTCTCAGTTTGCGCCTTCCAGGGCCGCCCAGGCCAGGGCGACGGCCTCCCGGGGGGTGGCGGCCTGCAACAGGCCGTGGAGGTCCCATTCGACCTTTAGGGCCACCACCGGTTTACCCAATTTGAGGGCGATGGCCGCCTCTGAGATGGTGCCGTAGTCGCCGTCCACCGCGATCAGGGCGTCGGCGCTATGGGCGATGAGGATATTGCGGGCGTGGCCCAGGTTGGTGGCCAGGGAATAGGTCAGATAAGGGTTGGCCCGGCGGCGGTCCGCATCCGGCAGGATGCCCAGGCTCACTCCCCCCGCCGCCGTGGCCCCCTGGGCCGCGGCGGCCATCACTCCCCCCAAACCGCCGCAGATCAGCACCCCGCCGCGACGGGCCACCTCCCGCCCCACTTCCCGGGCCAGGGCGGCTATCTCCGGGCTGGCGCGGCCGCCGCCGATTACCGCCACGTAAACTAGCGCCATAATTCCGAGGTCCTTTGGGTATTTCCCGGCTTAATTAATCGGAGCCCCTGGTCTCCGGTAAGTATTTGCCATTATCGGGCTGAATAACAAGAAAAATTTTCGCCGCAGGCCGTAGTAGGTGCTAGCAAGGGGAAGCATCGGCGAAAGCGGGAGGAACAGCTTTTTCAGATGTTGCGGGATTTTCCGGTCTAATTCTTTATCGCATAAACTAGCAACCCAATAAGCACCCCGCCAAGCACAATCCACAAGGAGTTAAGGCGGAAGCGAACCAGCAGAACGGCGCTTCCTAAACCCAACGGAGCAGTGGGAAGAACTTGGGGAAGAAGATTGCGGAAATTGAAAGTTTCCAGAGCGTTGTGTTGTCAGGCATGGATTCAGTGTAAATGATCAGCGAAGGTCGTTCAAACGGATAAATTTCGGGTTTTGAAAGGTATGGATATTCAGATCATATCGGGATTTTTTGCCTGTCCGAGGATAGTTGAATAATCTGGCAAGATACTTTTAATTTTCAGTGTACTTGACCAGCCTCCGAAAACAGGTTGGTTTCAATATTCAGCGGTTTTACCCTTGAGAAAAATTCGGGAATACCTATCTTTCTATTGAAATGAAGATTCAATGATTGATCGACTGCCCGCCTACCAGGATCATCTGAATCGGGAACCCAAGAGGAGATAATTATGACCACGTATATCATTATCGGCAGCGGGGTGGCCGGCAATGCCGCGGCAGAAAACATTCGCAAACATGATAAGGATGGCAAGATCATCATTTTTTCCAAAGAAAAACACCCTTTTTATTATGTCCCGGCGCTTTCGGAATTCCTTGCAGGCGAGAAGGACTCAAAAGGATTAATCATCCACGACATCGACTGGTACGAAAAAAACCATATTGATCTCCACCTGGAAACGGACATTGCTGAAATCGCCCTAGCCCAGAAATCGGTGGTCACAAAGGGGGGGGAGCGTTACCAGTATAACAAGCTCCTGCTTGCCACCGGAGGAACTTCCTTTATTCCCCCCATGAAGGGCGCGGAGTTGGATGGAGTATTTACGCTTCGAACCTTGGGGGATGCCGAGAAGATTAAGGAATTTGCTCAAAGATCCAGGCAGGCGGTACTCATCGGTGGGGGACTCCTAGGGCTCGAGGCCGGAAATGGCTTGCGGAAGGCAGGCTTGAAAATCAGTATAGTGGAGTTTTTCCCCAGGCTTCTGCCACGTCAGATGGATGTTCCTGGGGCCGCCATACTCCAGCGGCAGATGGAGGGAATGGGATTTACCTTCTATCTGGGGGCCAAGACCAAGGAGATATGGCGAGATGCCGGGGGACTTCACGTGGAGTTAGAAGGGGGTGAGAATCTGGGGGCTGATATGGTCCTCATCTCAGCCGGCGTCAGACCAGAATTGAGCTTGGCAAAGTCAGTGGGACTTGAAATCGATAAAGGGGTCAAAGTGGATGATCAGATGAAAACAGACCTCGATGAAATCTATGCCGCAGGAGACCTGATAGAACATCGGGGGAGGTTTTACGGGATCTGGCCCGCGGCCATGGAGCAGGGTAAGATAGCTGGGGCGGCCATGGCCGGACAGGATGTCAAATATCTCGGGACCGTGGTTTCCAATACGCTCAAGGTGGTGGGGATTGATCTGTTTTCAGCCGGAGAAATTGACGTGGAAGGGACCCTGGAATCTATGGTTATAAAAGATGAAGCCAAGAATATTTACCGAAAGTTGGTCATTAAAGCGGATGCGTTGGTGGGAGCGATACTCCTGGGGGATATTCGCGGCAGCGCCGAGATTCAGCAAGCGATTAAAGAGAGAGTAATCATAACTGCAATCAAAGATGAGCTTTCCCAAGAGAAGTTTGATTTCAACCGATTAAAACAAGCTTTAGCTGGATAGATGCACCGCCAGCTTCCGTCCGGCATCAATTCGATCAAGGAAACGAAGGCCTTCTCGGGCCATCCCCGCCCATTTGATCATGGGATAAATATTTGGAGAAGAGGAAACGAATGGCTAAAGCGGTTTACATCGATGAAGAAGAATGCATCGGCTGCGGCTCCTGCATGGAGATCTGCCCCGAGGTCTTTCAAATGAAGGAAAGTGAGGAAAAGGCAGAGGTCATCAAACCGGAAGGAGGGCCAGAGGATTTGATTCAAGAAGCCATGGATACTTGCCCCACTTCTTGTATTCACTGGGAAGAGTAGCACGTCTGATGATGGTTTTGCATCATTCTAATGTCCTTTAAATATTGAGGTATTGAAATGGGGCGGCGCATACCCGTAATTGTGACGGAAGAATGCATTGCCTGTGGCAATTGCGAGCAGGTCTGTCCGGAAGTATTCCGCCTCAATGAATCTTCGCACTATGAGAAAAATGCCTTCGAGAAGAAGATCAATTTAGGGATTTTCAACGGGCCAAGACGTCCAAAAAACCTCGTTGGGATAGAAGCGGCTATAGATGTGGGATAATCTCGGTTAAGGAGGGCATTCCCCATGGCGACAGCGCAGCAGACCGGCCAAGAACTCTCGACTTGGTGGAAAATAGGGGTTATTTTCACCATCTTCGTCGGGTTTTCCGTTCTGATCTTCATCGCGGTAAAGGCCTACAAGGGCGCCCCGCCCATTCCGCTCAGGGTGGTTAATGCCGGGGGTGAAACCATCTTCACCCGGGAGGATATCCTGGCAGGGCAGCAAGTCTTTCTGAAATATGCCCTCATGGAAAACGGCACTATTTGGGGGCACGGGGGCTACCTGGGGCCGGATTTTTCCGCCGCCTACCTCCACAACCTGGCGCTGGAGGCCGGAGACATGGAGGCCCGGCAAGGTTACGGCCGTTCCCTGGCGGAGCTCGGCCGCGCCCAGCGGGATGTGGTGGAGGGTGCGGTGCAGCGCCTGCTCAAAGAGAATCGCTACAACCCCCAAACCCAAACCTTGGTCTTCTCGGAACCTGAAGCCGCGTCTTTTCAGCGGCAGATCGGCCTATGGACGGACCATTTCGCCTACCCCCAAAAAAACGGTGGTTTGAAAGCTAAATATATCGACAACCCCCTGGAACTGCGCCAACTCACTGCCTTTTTTGCCTGGACCGCCTGGGCCTCGGTGGCCGACCGCCCGGGTCGGGACTATTCTTATACCAGCAATTTCCCTTACGATCCCCTGGCGGGCAACACGCCTCCGGCCGCGGTCTACCTGTGGAGCGCCCTGAGCCTCATCACCTTGCTGTCCGGGACCGCGGTCATCCTGTTCGCCTTCGGCAAGTTCGATTACCTGGGCTGGCGGGGGACCGGCGCCCCGGCGCATCCCCTGATGCTCCCGGGCCGGGCCAGCGCCACCCAAAAGGCCACCATCAAATTTTTCCTTGTCGTCACCCTGCTGTTTTTGGCCCAGGTGCTGGTGGGTGCGGCCACGGCCCACAACCGGGCGGAGCCGGGCAGTTTTTACGGGCTGAATCTCTACCAGTGGTTCCCCACCAGCATCCTGCGGACCTGGCACCTGCAATTGGCGATTTTTTGGATTGTCACTGCCTACGTCGCCGGCGGGCTGGTCCTGGCCTCATCCCTGGGAGAGAAAGAGACCCGGGGGCAGGTGCGGGGCGTTCACCTGCTCTTCTGGGCCCTGGTGGTGGTGGTGGCTGGCAGCCTCCTGGGGGAGTTCCTGGGCATCAATCAACTTCTGGGCTGCCTCTGGTTCTGGTTCGGGGACCAGGGCTGGGAGTACCTGGACCTGGGACGCGCCTGGCAATTCTTGCTGGCCCTGGGGCTGGGTTTATGGGTGGTGCTCCTCTACCGGGGCCTGGCACCGGCCTTCAAGAACCCGGCGCGCCGGGAAATCTCCGGCCTCTTCATGCTGGTTGCCCTGGCCATCCCGGTCTTCTACCTGCCCGCCTTTTTCTTCGGCAGCACCACCAATTTCACCGTAGTGGACAACTGGCGGTTCTGGATCGTCCACCTGTGGGTGGAAGGCTTTTTGGAACTACTGGTGACCGCCATGGTGGCCGTCACTTTCTTCTTATTGGGAGTGGTCTCGCGTCAGACCGCGGCCCGGGTGGTTTATCTGGATGCCATCCTCTTTTTGGGGAGCGGCATTGTGGGCACCGGCCACCACTGGTATTGGACCGGCCAGACCCAGCTCAACATGGCCCTGTCAGCCCTGTTTTCCTCCATGGAGGTGGTGCCTTTGACCCTCTTGACCCTGGATGCCTGGGATTTCGTCAAGCTGACCAAGGGTGAGTGCGAAGTCTGCGGGGTCAATCTCTCCATGCCCCATAAATGGACCTTTTATTTTTTGATCGCAGTGGGGTTTTGGAATTTCGTGGGGGCCGGCATCTTTGGATTTCTTATAAACCTGCCCATCGTCAGCTACTTTGAGGTGGGCACTATCCTGACCCTCAACCACGCCCACGCCGCCCTGATGGGAGCATTCGGCATGGAGGCCATGGCCTTGACCGTCATGGCCCTGCGCCAGGTTTTGCCGGACGAGAAGTGGGCCCGTCCGGAAAAATATATCCGGGTTTCCTTTTGGGGGTTGAATATCGGCCTGGCCCTCATGGTGGTGGGCAACCTCTTTCCCGGCGGGGTTTTGCAGTTTTACGACGTCCTGATTAATGGTTATTGGCACGCCCGCAGCCTGGCTTACACGGGACGAAGCTTCGTACGTTTCATCGAATGGTGCCGGATGCCCGGCGATCTGGTTTTCATTTTCCTGGGCGTGATCCCTATGGTCATGGCCGCGGCCTTAACCTACTGGACCATCACCTGGGGAAAAAGCGCTTCGTCCCCGGGGGCCTGAGGGTGGGGATAGAAATCCCCCCGGCGGCGTCTGCCAGATCACGATCTACGATGGCCAGCAGGTTGCGTATCTCTTCTGCCGAGGTAACACGGGCTTCCAGCCAGCCGTTAGCGGCCCATTGATGCGAGTCTGCATTTCGTAAACAGCACATCCGGGTGGGGAACATCTCCGCCAATTAGCTGTTAAGGCGGTGTTGGAGGGTAAAAAGCAAAAGGAAATTGCGCAGACCTTTGGAGTTACCCCGCAAACCATCTGTGGTTGGGTAAAAGCATATCGTCTTCGGGGTCAAGGGGCACTTAAATCGCAACGGAAAGGCCGTCCGAAAGGAGGAAAGCTTTTGCCTTGGCAGGCTGCCCAAATCTGCCCTTCTTTAAAAAATGCACTCAAGAAAATTAACACTACCGATCTATTCTACGACTACCTCATAAAAATGAAGCGAGGGATTGCCGTCTAATAGTTGTTTTACCCGCTCACTTGCCTTGTCGTGGGCAGGACTGCTATGTATTTTCTTGAACGCATCTTGGTTTTCAAACTCACTGATGGCTGTGTAGTTTCCCCCCTCTAAAGGCCTCAAAAGCTTTCTCCTGATAAGACCTTTAAACTTGGATAACTCTTCGTTTGACCAGGCAAACCATTCTTCAAATTCAGCATCTTTGCCTGCTTTCATGGGCGGGAAAGAACATATAACTACAAACATAATACCAACCTCCGTACACATTATTTTTAATTTGTGCAATGGTTTGTTTCTATGCCCTAACCTTTCTCAGCCAAGATTCTTTCCAATTACCTCCTTCTTTTATACTGATTCAGGGAAGGGTGACCATGATCCTGATCCCTTAAAGAGCACACCACCAATCTTTGAAAAACTATACCGGGGATCCCTAAAATGGAACTAATCTACCGGCTCAAACTGGTCCTGAGGGGCTCCGCAGACAGGACAGACCCATTCTGCCGGTAATTTTTCAAAGGGAGTCTGGGGAGGAATATTCCCACCTGGATCCCCCTGGGCGGGGTCGTAGATATATCCACATACCGTACATCGATACTTCTGCATGATGTTCTCCTTTTCTGGCCGATTTCCTGAAACGACGTGAATAAAAAAACTCACCTCGTCTATACTGCCCTATTTGGCTAATTTTGATCTCTATCCCGCTAACTTTTCATATCTTACAATATGCAGATATATTGTGAATCCTAATTCACAATATATTTTAGAAAGTAGGAACTGTCAAGGGGAAAATTGCTCGATTCGTGGAAAATGGAGTCAGAAAGACCGGGGTTACCTGACCTCAGGTAACCCCGGTCAAATCAACGGATTTGGGTGTAGTGGGAGGTTCGCCTGGCATGGAGGAGATTTAGCTGGTCCGGGATTGGCCTTCCCCGACCTGGTATTGCTTCCGCCCAGACAAGGGTCGCCAGGGCAAGGGTCGGTGGATTAAGTTACTCCTTCTCCCCGTGAGGCGATTCCAGATCTGGCCGCGGCCTTAACCTACTGGACCATCATCCGGGAAGCAAGCGCTTCGTCCCCGGGGGCCTGGGGGTGGGGATAGAAGTGAGGGATGGTGGGTTGTCAGCCAAGGGGGGAGTCCAAGGTCGAGAATCCGGTCCATTCTCCTCTCAAATCTGTCTGTAAACCTGTTCCAGGAGATGTTTAATAACATTAGCTTGGAAACCCTTCTCGTTCATAAATGTGGCGGTGATTTCCTCATTTTGCTCCATGGGTCAATGAATGGTCCTCCCAGTGCCTTGCGGACTACCTTGCGCCTTCTATTGAAGCCTGCGTCTCTCCGTTGTCAGGTGGCCGGTCTTGTGTTTGCCTAAGGCATCCTCCATCTCCAGGAGACGCTTCAGAAAGAAAGGTTTTTGGAGCCGCTGCTGCGCAATTCCACCGGTGATGGTGCTGAAGGCACCCCAGACCTAAAATCAGATTCTGACTGAATCTTCTTGCTCCTTGACAGCGTTAATATTAATTCTTATTATGTGAATATAAATTCACAATATTTATAAAATGGGAACCCAGAAATTAGAGACAGAGGTCAGGCGACGGCAGATTGCCCAGGCAGCGTTGAGCTTGGTGGCCAGCCACGGTTTAAAGGGGTTGACCATCGCAGGAATCGCCGGCCACATCGGCTTGGTGCCCTCAGCCATCTACCGGCATTTCCAAAACAAGGACCAGGTCATTGACGCCATACTTGATCTCGTCCGGGAGCGGCTCCTCGGGAACGTCCAGATGGTGACCCAGGAACCAGAAAATATCTTGGACCGGCTGAAACGGCTCCTGATGCTGCATATCCAGTTAATCCGGGAAAACCGAGGGATTCTGCGAGTCGTCTTTTCGGAAGAGATCATGAGCGGCCCTCCCGCCAGAAAGGGCAAGGTTTACGCCATGGTCAGGGCATATCTGCAGGAGGTGGCGGAAATCGTTTTTCAAGGCCAGGAAACCGGCGTGATCCGGAAAGACCTGGAGCCGAACACGGTGGCGGTAGCCTTTCTGGGCCTGATTCAGCCGGCGGCCATTCTCTGGCAATTGAGCGAGGGCGAGTTTGAGTTGACGCACCAGGCAGAGAGGGCCTGGAAGATTTTCGTCGCCGGCATTATTCCCAAAGGCTACCAAAGCCACCGCGACAATCCTGAAAAAGGAGGAGGTTGCTATGACCGCCACTGAGATTCTGAAACACGAACATAATATCATCGTGAAGGTTCTTGGCGCCGGCAGACGCGAGGCTCAAGCCATCGCCGACACCGGCAAGATGAACGTAGAGAAACTGGACAAGATTCTCGATTTCTGCCGGGTGTTTATCGATCAATGCCACCATGGCAAGGAAGAGGAGTATCTTTTCCCCACAATGGAAAAAAGGGGGGTACCCGCTGATAAAGGCCCCATTGCCGTGATGCTCCATGAACATGAAGGGGGCCGCAACACTGTGAAGGCGTTAGCCGAGGCTCTGGCCCGGGCCAGGCTTGGCGACTCTGCGGCCATGGAGAAGGTGGCGGCTAATTTAGCCATTCTTGATGAGCATCTTCGGAGCCATATCGATAAGGAAAACGGGGTACTTTTCCCGATGGCCGATAAGGTCTTCACCCCGGCGGACCAACAGGCGTTACTGGCTTCTTTTGAAAAACACGAGGCTGAGGAAATCGGCGCAGGCGTGCACGAGAAATATCATAAACTGGCCCATGAATTGGCAGAACCTTAAGTTTAGGCCAAAGGGTTGCTTTTCTTGAAAGGCAATGCTTGAGGTTTCCACGAACTATGAAAGCAAAAAGCCGCTGGCAGGAGGAAAATTGATGAAAAAGGTCAATGTGATTGAAGCCAACGATTTTTCCGAAAAGGGCATGAAAAAACTTCTGGTACACGATTCCCCTTATTTCAAAATCCTTAACTTCAATTTCAAGGCTGGCCAGGAACTCCCTGTGCATGCCCACGACATCGAGGGACAGGTGAGTTTGGTGGTCTTAGAGGGCGAGGGGGAATTTCTCGGAAAAGACGGCGCCACGCTACCCGCCGTCCGGGGGGACGTGCTGATTTCCGAAATTGCCGAACCTCACGGCCTCAGGGCCAAGACCGATTTGCGACTTCTGGTCACCATTGCCCCGCCCATTTGATCATGGGATAAATATTTGGAGAAGAGGAAACGAATGGCTAAAGCGGTTTACATCGATGAAGAAGAATGCATCGGCTGCGGCTCCTGCATGGAGATCTGCCCCGAGGTCTTTCAAATGAAGGAAAGTGAGGAAAAGGCAGAGGTCATCAAACCGGAAGGAGGGCCAGAGGATTTGATTCAAGAAGCCATGGATACTTGCCCCACTTCTTGTATTCACTGGGAAGAGTAGCACGTCTGATGATGGTCTTGCATCATTCTAATGTCCTTTAAACATCGAGGTATTGAAATGGGGCGGCGCATACCCGTAATTGTGACGGAAGAATGCATTGCCTGTGGCAATTGTGAGCAGGTCTGTCCGGAAGTATTCCGCCTCAATGAATCTCTGGGGCATTCCGAGGTGATTAACCCCTACGGGACCTCGGAGGACAGGATTCAAGAGGCTATAGACCAGTGCCCGGTCCAATGCATTCATTGGCAGGAGGAGGAATAGTAAGGCTAACCTCAAAAGGAAAGGAGACAATCAGAGAGTTTCCCTTGATATGCCCATAATTCAGTATTTGCCTGACGGCAAGGAGATCGAGATTGAGGAAGGTGAAACCATCCTGCAGGCCGCCGTCCGGGCCGGCATTGCCCTGGCTCATGGCGACGCTCCTGAAAATTTTCTTAATGGGGGGACCACTCTAGATTTAAGTCCGGGAAACGGTCTTTGCCAGTTCCGGTAGAGGAAAATTCTGCAGGACCGGCCGCGGGCTCAGAAGGGAAGCGGCAGGGCCGCGGCCATCCTGGCGGTCAGGGTGAACAGGGGCGAGGGCCAGAGGCCCAAAAAAATAATGGCCGCCAGGATGACGGCGCCGGCCAGACGGCCAGCCGGGTCAACCCCGGGAACGGTGAGGTCGGGAGCGGCCGGCCGCATATACATGGCGATCACCACTTTCATGTAATAATAGATGGCGATGATGACGGTCAGGATGCCGATCACCGCCAGCCCGGCGTAGTCGGCGCGCAGCACCGCCCGGAACAGGGCGAATTTCCCCATGAAGCCGGCGCTGGGGGGAAGCCCGGCCAGGGAGATGAGGCAAACGGCCAGGATGGCGGCCCTATAGGGCTGGGAATAGCCCAGACCCTGATAGTCTTCCAACTTATCCAGGTCGGGGTCGGCCTGAGCCTTCGATACGCTGCCGATGAGGCCGAAGACCCCCAGGTCCATAACCGCATAGACAACCAGGTAAAACATCATGGCCGGCAGGCCACCCTGTTTGACCGTCACCAGGGTCATGGTGAGATAGCCCATCTGGCCGATGGAGGAGTAGGCCAAGAGGCGCTTGACCCGGGTCTGGTAGAGGGCGGTCAGGTTCCCCACCACCATGGTGAGGACCGCCAGGACCCAGAGCCCCGGCAGGCAGTAGTCCCAAAGCGGTTGGGCCGTCAGCCAGGAAAAGCGCAGCAGCGCGGCGAACAGGGCCACCTTGGAGCCGGTGGCCAAAAAGGCGGTGACCGGAGCCGGGGCCCCCTGGTAGACATCCGGAGTCCATAGGTGGAAAGGCACCAGGGAGGTCTTGAAGCCGATGCCCACCAGGATCAGGATCAGGGCCAAAAGTATCACCGGCAGGTGCTCCGGATAGGCCAGGGCGGCGGCCAGGGAGCCGGCCACCTCCAGGGTGCCGCTCATGGCATAGAGCAGGGCGATGCCGAAGGTGAGGAAGGCCGAAGCCACCGCGCCCATGATGAAGTACTTCAGGCCGGCTTCAGAGGAGGCCGCCTCGCCCTTACGCACCGCGGTCAACACATAGAGGGCCAGGGAGAGGAGTTCCAGTCCCAGGAAAAAGATGATCCAGTTCAAGGCCCCGGCCACCAGGACCATCCCCAGGGCCGCAAAGAGGAGCAGGCCGTAGAGTTCATCTCCGGCAAAGCCCCGGGTCCCCGCGTATTGGCGCAGGAACAAGGCGGTGAGCACGGTGATCACCATGAGCAGCAAGGTAAAAAACCGGGCATAGCCGCCCAGGTCCAGCATGCCTCCGGAGGTGGCCCCGCCCGGGGTCAGCGCCACGGCCGCCGCCCCGGCAGCCCCCGCCGCGAGCAAGGTCAGGGCAAAGAGCAACCAGGAGGGCTGGCGCCGCCAGAAGGCCCCGGCGCAGAAGACCAGGGAGCCGCCGCCGGCCAGGATGAGAACCGGGATCAAGCCGAGCCAATCAGTGGGCATGTAATTTCGTTTCCGATTTTCGGAAAATAACCATCTTGTCTGGGGCGGGCCCTGCCCGCCGATTAGTGGCGGTCAAGGGCCGCCCTATGGTCTAAGGTCGCCCTAAAAGCCAGCCACCCTGGCCAACTGGGTGGTGTGTTGCTGCACCATGGTTTGCACCGAAGGTTCCAGTAGGTGGAGCAGCGGTCCGGGGTGCAGCCCGATGAAGAGCACCGCCAGGACCAGGCTCCCCAGGATGACGATCTCCCTGAAATTCACGTCCCAAAGGGCGTGTTCGGCCCGGGGTTCGCCGAAGAGGGTATCCTGGACCATCCTCAAGATGTAAATCACCCCAAAGACGATGCCCATAAAACCCAAAATAGCGATCACCGGTCTGGCCTTGAAGACGCCCACCAGGATCAGCATCTCCCCGACGAAATTATTGAGGCCCGGCAGACCCAGGGAAGACAGGGCAAACAGCAGGAAAAAGACGCTAAATAGCGGCATCTTGCCCCAGAGGCCTCCTAAGACGGCGAAGTCCCTGGAGTGAATCCTCTCATCCAGCATGCCCACCATGATGAACAGGGCCGAAGTGGATAGGCCGTGGTTGACCATTTGCAGCAGGGCGCCGCTCAGGGTGATGGAGTTCCAGACGACCAGGCCGATGACCATCAAGGCCATGTGGGAGATGCTGGAATAGGCCACCAGCCGTTTGATGTCGGTTTGGGCCAGGGCGATCCAGGCGGCATAGAACAGCCCGGCCACTCCCAGGAATAGCAGCAGCGGCCCCAAGAGCCGGGTGGCGTTGGGAAAGAGCGGCATGGCGAAGCGCAACAGGGCATAGATGCCGGTCTTCAGGAGGAGCCCCGCCAGGACCACGCTGCCGGCGGTGGGGGCCTCGGTATGGGCGTCCGGCAGCCAGGTGTGCACCGGAATCAGGGGAATTTTGATACCGAAGGCCAATAAAAAGGCGGCGAACAACAGGATTTCGGTGGTGCGCCCCAGGGGCCCGTGCTGCAACAACTGGGACACCGAAAAGGTATAGACCCCGGTCTGCTGCCCATGGACGGTATAAAGGGCGATGAGGGCGATGAGCATCACCAGGCTGCCGGCCAGGGTGTAGAGGATGAACTTGATGGCCGCGTGCACCCGGTTTTGGTGGCCCCAGATACCCACCAGGAAAAACATGGGGATGATCTGGATTTCCCAAAAGAGATAAAAGAGCAGCAGATCGTTGGCCAAAAAGAGTCCGACCAGAGTCCCTTCCAAAAATAGGATGAAGAAAAAGAAAGACCCCACTTTGACCTGGATGGCCTCCCAGGAGATGAGTACACAAAAGACGTTGATGAAGGCGGTGAGCAGCACCAGGGTCAGGCTGATACCGTCCAATCCCAGGCTGTAGCGGGCCCCCAGCCAGTCGATCCAGGGATAGTCCTCCACCAACAGCCAGGACCCCAGGGGACCGGAGTGAGGTGTCAGGTCCCCCAAAAACAGGGAAGCCACCAGGCCTAACTCCACCAGGGTCACCCCCAGGCTGAGCCAGCGAACCAGGCGGGGGTTGCGGAAGGCTGCCAGGACGGCAAAGCTTCCCAGAATCGGCCAGAAGATGATAAGGGAAAGGATGGGAAAGTTAGGCATGCTCAGGCCTCCGTTACCGCAGGTGCCAGGTCAACGCCAGGGCGCCGAAGAGAATGGTGAGTCCCAGAAACAACATCTTCAGGTAAGTGGAAAGCCGCCCCGTGGTCCAGTACCCCAGGCCCCGGGAAACTGTCACCAGGCTGTCGGCAGTCTTCTCCACTCCGTCATCGATGACGAGTTCGTCCACCTGGAGCCAGCAGAATTTCGCCAGGGCCCGATAAGGCCGAAAGAGAGCCCGGGCGCCTCCGACGATGACTTGCTGATCATAGCGGTCATCCACCTGCTGCCAGAGAAAACGGGCCGCCGCTTGATAGGGCCGGACGAAGATCCGCTCATAGAGCCAGTCCAGATAAAATCCGGAGAATAACATTCCCCAGAAGCCGGTGATGGCCGGTTCCAGGGCCGGCCGGCGTCGATACAAGAAATAGGCCAGGGTCATGGAGGCCAGCACTGTGGCGGCGCTCATCAGGCCCATGGCCCATTCGGTGGCCACCCCAGCCCCCAGGTCCGGCCGGGCCCCGGGGACCGAGGCCAGGTAGTAGCCCAGGAAATTCTTGCCAAAGCCCCCCGGGAGGTTTAACAGGCCGTCGCCCAGGGCGCACACCGCCAGGGGCCACAGGATCCAGGCCATGAAGCGGAGAGTGGGGTGGATTTCTTCGGCCCGGCGGCCGTCCGGCCGCTCCGGAAAGGCCACGAAGAAGACCCGGAAGGTGTACAGGGGGGTCAAAAAGGCCGCCCCCATGCCCAGCAGCCAGAAGATCTTATAAGCGCCCCCGGGATGGATAAAGGTGGCCAGCAGGATGCGATCTTTGCTGAAGAAGCCGCCCATCAACGGGAAGGCGCTCAGGGAGATGGCCCCTGCCAGGAAAAGCCAGTAGGCTCCGGGCAGGAGGCGGCGCAGCGAGCCCATGCGAAAGATGTTGTGCTCCTCAGCCAGGGCCTGGATGACTATCCCCGCCGCCAAAAAGAGCAGGGACTTGAAGAAGGCGTGGGACACCAGGTGGAAGAGGCCGCCCACAATATCGCCGGCGCCCACCGCCAGAAACATGTAGCCCACCTGACTGATGGTGGAGTAGGCCAGCATCTTCTTGATGTCCACCTGGGCCCAGGCGGCGCCAGCGGCATACAGAGAGGTGACCGCGCCCACCCCGGCAATGACCAGCAGGGCCAGGGGAGAGAGCCGGATTAACGGGAAGAGCCGCATGAGCAGGTAAGTGCCGGCGGTGACCATGGTGGCTGCATGAATCAGGGCGGAGACCGGAGTGGGGCCAGCCATGGCGTCCGGCAGCCACACCGTCAGGGGCAGTTGCGCCGATTTGCCCAGGGCCGCCCAAAGAAGCAGCAGGGCCAGGATGGTGACCAGGGTGGGGCTGAGTCCGGTGGCATGGCTATTGATATAGGTGATGGAAAAATTGCTGAAATAGACGAAGAACAGGCCCAGGGCCACGCCGAAGGCGATGTCGCCGATGCGGGTACAGATGAAGGCCTTGCGGCCGGCGTTGGCGTTAGCTTCCTCCCGGTACCAGAAACCGATCAGAGCGTAGGAGCAGAAGCCCACCCCCTCCCAGCCCAAGTAGACGAAGATCAGATTGTCCGCTGTGGTGATCACCAGCATGGCGAAGACAAACAGGTTCAGGTAGCAGAAATAGCGAAGATAATCGTGGTCGTCCCGCATGAAGGCCACGGAGTAGAGGTGGATGATGGCGGACACAAAGGTGACCATCAGCGCCATCACCGCGGCCAGGGGGTCATAGTGGACATTCATGGCCGCGGAGAATTCCCCGACCCTGAACCACTGAAGGAAGCTGAGGTCATGGGCCCGCCCCCCGGCCAGGATCAGGGCGCAGGCCGCAGCCACCATGGCTCCCAGGACCGCGGCGCAGGCCACCCCCTCCACCGCCCGCCGGGGCAGGCTCCGCCCCAAGAGGGCGTTGATTAGGGCGCCCCCCAGGGGCAAAACCAGGAGGAGTAGCAGGACGGTCTTCACATCAGCCCTTCATGAGACGGTAGCGGTCGGCATCCAGGCTGCCGGTGCGCCGCTGGCAATGGACGATGAGGGCCAGGCCCACCGCCACTTCGGCCGCGGCCACGGTCATGATGAAGATCACCAGCGCCTGGCCGTCCAACTGCTGCCAGCGCAGGGAGGCGGCCACCAGGGCCACCCCGGCGGCGTTCAGCATCACTTCCACCCCGATGAGGATCATCACCAGCGAGCGCCGGGCCGCGGTGCAGGCGGCGCCCAAGAAGAACAAGCCTCCGGCCAGGACCAGGGTGTGGCTGTAAGGGACCAGGCTGTTCATGGATTTACCTTTATAAAAATCCAACCAATTGCCCGGTTGTAAGGGCGGGTCTAAGACCCGCCCCTACAACCCTACTCCTCCCGCCGGCCCAGATAAAGGGCCCCCACCAAGGCCACCAGGAGCAGAAAGGAGACGATCTCCACCGAAAACCAGTATTTTTGGAAGAGAAACCGGCCGAATTCCCGGGGCGAAGCCGCGGCCAACGGCAGGGACAGGTCCGCGCCGGATTCAAAAATAATCAGGACCAGGACCGCCAGACTAAGGGCGCCCAAGACCACGGCGGGCAGCCATTGGCGCAGGTATAAGCCCAAAGGCTGCTCCGCCGGGCGGATCTCCAGCATCATGACGATGAAGAGGAACAGCACCATGATGGCGCCAGCATAGATGATCACCTCCAGGGCCGCCAGGAACGGCGCCCCCAGCAGAAAAAAGAGCAGGGCCGTGCCGAAAAAGGACAGCACCAGATAAATAATGGCGTGCATCACGTTGCGCCGGGTGACGGCCAGGGCGGTGGACCCCAGGGTTACCGCGGCCAAGAGATAGAAGGTGCCGGCGTAAAGATTCATCCCATTCCCGCAAGCCCGCCCTCAGGGCAGATTACTTTTGAGGTCCACCGGGGCCGCCTCCTGGATGTGGCTGCCCTTGCCGCCCACCATGGCCACCCCGGCAAAACGGTAGAAGTTGTATTCGAGATTCTTGCCGCCGTGGTCCGCCAGCAGGTCTTCCTTCTCCGCCACCATGGTCAGGAGATCGGCCTCGCAAAACTCATAAAAAGGGGTGAGCTGGATGGCCAGGGTGGGACAAGCCTCCTCGCACAGGCCGCAGTAAATGCAGCGGGCAAAATTGATGCGGAACCAGGGGGCAAAACGGCGGCCATCCTGGCGCTCTCCACACCCCATGGAGATGCAACTGGTGGGGCAAACCGCAGAGCAGAGAAAGCAGGCCACACAGCGTTCAGCGCCATCCGGATCCCGGGTCAGGATGATGCGCGCCCGGGCCCGCTCCGGCAGGAACCGCTTATACTCCGGGTATTGCTCGGTGACCGGCCGGCGCCCCAGGTGGCGCAACACCATGGCCAGGCCGGCCCACAGGCCGGCGATGCTTCTTAGTGCCACGGTCCAGGGACTTAGCCGGCCCCGACCGGGGTCTTTAACTTCCGTCATGTAGCCTCCGCAAATTTAGATCTCCCCGTTGGTGAAGAGGAGCAAGTAATTATAGGGTCCGACCCTGGCCATCCGGCTCTTTTTGAAACCATAGGGGGCCGCGAGGTTTTCCACTTCCTCCGGAGTCAGCCGTATCCTGAGGGGCGGCCCTGGCGGACCTGCCACCTTATCAAACTCCACGATGGCCAGGGTGCCCCCGGGCTTCAGCACCCGTTGGGCCTCTTTGAGGGCGCCGGCGGCGCTGCCGGATTCCACCAGATCGTGCAACACGGTGGCCATCAGACAGAGGTCGACGCTACCGTCACCCAACGGCAACAGCTTGCTGATATCCACCTGCATGGGCCGGAGGTTGTTTCGGCCGGCCGCCGCGGTCCGCTCTTGCAGAGTCTCGATTCCCTGTTCCCAAAGATCCAGGGCCACGACCACCCCGTGTTTGCCGATGACTTCGGCCACCGCCAGGGAATAGTCGCCGGCGCCACAGCCCAGGTCCAGGAAGAGCATGTCCTTCCTCAAAGGCAGTTCCCCCAGGAGCTTTTCCGCTTCGATGAGGTCGAAGCTGCTTTTCCCAGCGCCAGGGGGCTTGGTTTTGGGGGCATCCGGGGTGTGGATCATGCAACCCTCCTTCGTACCATCTGAGGTCTTGCCTTTGCCGGAGACCTTTTTTTATTTTAAGCGTTGTATCCAGGGGTGGCCGGGGCGGCTGCCCTACCACCCCAGGGCCAGCATGGCGCCCCCGGTGATGATGATGTTCAGCAGCGCCAGCGGGATCAAAATCTTCCAGCCGAATTCCATCAACTGGTCGTAGCGCAACCGCGGGTAAGTGGCCCGGATCCAGATGATGGCAAAAACCACCAGGGAAACCTTGATCAGGAACCAAAAGAGCGGCGGCAGAAACGGCCCCCGCCAGCCGCCCAGGAAGAAGACCGCCACCAGGGCTCCCAGGGTCACCATGGTGACGTACTCTCCCAGGAAGTAGAAGCCGAAGCGCATACCACTGTATTCGGTATGGTAGCCGGCCACCAATTCGTTTTCCGCTTCGGGGATATCGAAGGGGATACGTTTCATCTCCGCCACGGAGCTGATGAAAAAGATGAGGAAGGCCAGGGGCTGCAGGATGAGGAAGGGCAGGCGCTCCTGGGCCCGGACGATCTCCACCAGGCTGAAGGAGTGTGCCAGCATCACCACCGGTACCAGGGAAAGCCCCAGGGAGACCTCGTAGCTGATCATCTGGGCCGCGCCCCGGATGGCCCCCAGCAGGGAAAACTTGGAGTTGGAGGCCCAGCCTCCCAGGGCCACCCCATAGACCCCGAGGGAGGACAGAGCCAGGACGAAGAGCAGGCCGACGTTAAGGTCGCTGATCACCCCGGGGATCTCCTGGCCCCTAAAGGTCCAGCCCCGGGCAAAGGGGACCACCGCGAAGATGAGGAGGGCGCTGGCCGCCACCACCGCCGGCGCATAAAGGAAGATGACCCGGTCGGCCCCGGCGGGGACGAAATCTTCCTTAGTCAGCAATTTCACCACGTCGGCGAAGGGCTGCAGCAGGCCCTGAGGCCCGGCCCGGTTGGGACCCAGGCGCATTTGCATAAACCCCAGGAGCCGGCGCTCCACGTAAATCAGGTACGCGGCCAGCAGCAACAGGGCCACCAGCACCACCAGGAGTTTAAGGAGCAATAGGATGAGGCCGGCGACCCAGGCGGACATCAGGCGTTCACCTTGCCCAGGTCATGATAAGCGACCATTATTTGATAGTCTGGCGCCAGGCGCCAGTTCAAGAGGCGGTGCCGGGGCAGCACCAAGACCTGCGGGGCCATCTGTTCCGCCACCTGGAGCGCCACCGTCAATTCACCGCCCGGCAACCGCAGGCCAACCTGATCCCCGGAGCTGAGGCCCAGCCTGGCGGCGTCGCCGGGATGCATGAGAAGCCGGGGGGGCTTCTCCACCTCCCGGATAGGCTCGGAATAGCTTGCCAGCTCCTCGGCGCCGAAGGTTGCCTCCACCAGGAGAAGTTCCAGTTGATCCGGAGGCGGCGGCGCCGCGGCCGGGGAACCGGCCCGGGTCTGGACGGCCTCAGGAAGGAGGCGCCCGCCGGCGGGCGCGGCCAACAGGAGATCGATCTTGGCAAAAATGGGATTTTCCCGGATCAGCCAGTCCCAGAGGTCGTCCAGGGGGAGGTCCACTGATTGGGGCATGGCGGCAGCCAAATCTTGTAAGATTTCTGCCGAGGGCCGGGGTTCCCCTCCCGGAATAAAGTTCAGATAGGTCCGGGGCGGATGTTTCTCCGGGCTGATCTGGGCAAGAGGGGCGCCGCCCCGGTGCACCGGCTGGGCCTGCTGCAGGCGCCCCTCCTGATTGATAAAGGCCGAGGGGCTCTTCTCAAACAGGGTGAGGGTGGGGAAGACGATGTCCGCCCGCTGCACCGTGGCAGAGGGCAGGTAGTCCAGGGCCACCAGCAACTCCAGCTTATCCAGGGCCAGGGCCAGGCGCTCTCGATCCGGGTAATCCCACAAGGGGTCGTTTTCCACCGCCATTAAGGCCTTAACCGCGCCTGCTTCCATGGCTTCCAACAGCGGGCTCAGACCCTCCGCCGGCGACAACAGGCCGGCGCCGAAGGCGTTGGCCCCGGGCAGCAGATAAAAGAGTCCCACGGCCAGGCCCGCGGCCAGGAGCCCCAGGGCCAGGTCCGCGGCCAGGGCCGGGGTGGTCCCTCGGACGATATCGGTGCCGCAGATGAGCACCGGACGCCGGCTCCGGCCCAGGAGCCCCCCCAAGGCGGCCAGACGGTCATGGACTGGGGAAGAAAAGTAGCCATTTAGCGGAAGTTCCCCCCACCCCGCCGGCAACCGCTCTTTCCCCAGGGCCTCGGCTGCCAGTACGGCCAGGGCTGTCTCCAGGTCTCCGGGGCGCAGGGGCAGATGTTCAAACGCCATTGGCAAAAAGACCGGCCGGGGGTCAAGCACCGCTACCCTGGCGCCCCGGCGCCAGGCCTGGCGCAGGGCCAGGGCCAGCATGGGGGCCTCGTTGACCGGGTCGGCGCCCACTGCCAGGATAAAATCGGCCTCCTCCATCTCCCGCATGGACACGGCCAGACGGGCATCCAGGCGGGAAACCGCGGCCCTCACCTTGCCCTCCCGGGAGGGGACCGCAAAGAACCGGGGCTGCGGCCAACCCAGGGCCAGGCAAAAGCGTCTCAGCATCGCCTGGGTCTGCAGGCTGCTGCGGGCTGAACCCAGGCAGGCCACGGCCCCGGGGCCGAACCTCTCCACGATGCCCGCCAGCCTGGCCGCGGCCGCGGCCACCGCCTCCCGCCCATCCACCTCCGCCCCCGAAATCCTGGCCCGGCGGGGGCGCTCCGGGTGGCTTTCGTAGAACAGGCCGAAGCGTCCCCGGTCGCAGATGAAGTAGCCGTTCACCATTTCATGGAACCGGCCCTCCTGGCGCACCATGGCCCGGTAGCGGGCGCTGCCGGTGGTGTTGCACCCCAGGGAGCAGTGGAGGCACAGGGACGGGGCCCTCTCAAAATCCCAGCGCCGTCCGATGAAGCGGGCCGGCCGGTCGGTGAGCACCCCGGTGGGGCAGACGTCAATGAGGTTGCCGGAGAAGGGGCTCTCCAGGGGGCCGTTCTGGTAGCGGCCGAAATACATGCGATTGCCGATCTGCATGACCCCGAAATCCCGGTAGCCGGCAAACTCCTGGTAAAAATTGCGGCACCGCCAGCAGTGGATGCAGCGATTCATCTCATGCTGCACCAAGGCTCCCAGGTACTGGTCGTGATAGGTGCGCTTGGGGCCCAGGTAGCGCCTAAGGCCGTGGCCGCCGGAGATGGTTTCATCCTGCAGCAGGCAGTGGCCGCCTTCGTCGCACACCGGGCAATCCAAAGGGTGGTGCATCATCAGCCACTCGATGACATAGCGGCGAAATTCCACCGCCTCGGGGTCGGTGGTGGAGACCACCATGCCGTCCTTGGCCTCTTCCATGCAGCTCATCTGCACCCCTTTCACCGGGCCCTCCAGGAACATCACGGCGCACATGCGGCAGGCCCCGAAGGAGCCCAGACCGGGGTGGTAGCAGAACCGGGGAATCATAATCCCCAGCCTTTCGGCCGCGGCGATCACCCTGGTCCCTGCCGGGACTTCGATGGGCCGCCGGTCGATGATGAGCTTGGGCATGTGATCCTCTCGATTTCTAAATTTCGCCGGCCCGGGCCGGCGGCGGAAGGGCCACCCTTTAAGAAAATTTCAGACCGCAGGATACCATAGCGTCCGCCGGGGTTGATCGGCCTCCAGGGGGCACTTTTTCTGGCTAAGGTGTTCCCGGATCTCATCCATAAAATATTTCAGCAGGCCCAGTACCGGCTCGGCGGCTCCAGGGGCGAAGGCGCAATAGGACTTGCCCATGTGCCCGGCCATCTGCTGCAGCATGGGGATAAATTCCTCCCGGCCCTCCCCGGCCTCCAGGCGCCACAGCAAGTCCCGAATATAAGGAAGTCCCTCCCGGCAGGGGGTGCAGTAGCCGCAGGATTCCCGGGCGAAATACTCGATCAGGTTCAGGGTGGCGGCCACCAGGCAGGTCTTCTGGTCGAAGACCATAATGGCTGCGGTTCCCAACCGGTGTCCCACCTTTTCCAGGGGTTCGAAATCCATCTCCACGTCGTAGTATTGGGCGGGCATGAAGGCGGTGGAGGCGCCGCCGGGCATGAACGCCTTCAACTCCGAGCCCGGGAGCATCCCCCCGGCCGGCCCCTCCAGGATTTCCCGCAGGGGGGTGCCGATGGGCAGCTCGTAGCAGCCGGGCCGGTTGACCTTGCCGCTGACGCAGTAAAGCTTGGTGCCGGCGCCACCCTCGGTGCGGGCCAGGCCTTTGAACCAGGCCGCCCCATGCCGCAGGATAGGAGGGACACAGGCCAGGGTTTCCGCGTTGTCGACGATGGTGGGGCGGTGCCAGAGCCCGTCTTGGGCCATGCGGCGGTCTTTCATGGGGTGGCCCCGGTAGCCCATGATGGCGTTGACCTGGGCGGTGGCCTCGCCGCAGATGTAGCGCCCGGCGCTGCGGTGCACCACCAGGTCGAAGGAAAAATCGCTCCCCAGGATATTTTTCCCGAGGAATCCGGCCTGCCGGGCCACCTCCGCTTCCCGCTCAATGAGCTGAGCGTCCATCTCATAGGAGGGCCGGATGAAAAAATAGGCGGCCTCGGCCCGGACCGCGTACCCCGCCAGGATGATGCCCTCAAGGACCAGGTGGGGGTCGATATTCACCAGTATCCGGTCCTTGAAGGTACCGGGCTCCATCTCATCGGTATTGGGCACCAGGTAGCGGGGGAAGCCGGCCTGGGCAGGAATCCCGGCCCACTTGCGGCCGGTGGGGTAGCCGGCCCCGCCGCGGCCCCGGAGGCCGGAGTCCAGCACCAATTGCCGGACCTCTTCCGGAGTCCGGTTCTTCAAGGCGTCCATGAGCGCCTGGTAGCCGCCGCTACGCCGGTACTCATCCAGGGTGGCGGGCCGCTCCGGCTGACGGTTTTTAAAGAGCACCTCTTCGAACATGGAGGTCTCGCCCCTCATCACTTGCAGATCACCATCTCGCAGTATTCGGTCTTCAAGCTTTCCAGGATCTCGTCGATCCCCTCCGGGGTGAGGGGGCCGTACATTTTGCCGTTGATCAGCATTGCCGGAGCGCGGTCGCAAAAGCCAATGCAGGCCGTAGGCAGCACCGTGAACAGGCCATCCGCGGAGATTTCCCCGGCGCAGACCCTCAGCTTCTTGCAGAGATAATCGAAGATGGAGTTCTCATGGAACATCCAGCAGACCACGCCGTCGCACACATGGATGACAAACTTGCCCACCGGCTGGCGGTAGATGAAGTCGTAAAAGGTGGCCAGCTCCTCCAGCTCCAAGGGGGTCAGACCGAGGAGTTCCGCGGCCTCCACCAGGGCTTCATCCGAGAGGTAGCCGTAATGGCGCTGGAAGGCGTACATGACATTGATGGCCTGCTCCCGGGGGTGAGGCGCCGCGGCGATTTCGGTTTCAAGCGATTCTCGCAATTCCGCTGGGACCATCTCTGAGAATTCCGTTCACCGGTCGATATCCGGCAAGATAAAGTCGATGGAGCCGATGATGGCGATCAGGTCCGAAAGCAGGTGGCCCACGGCCATCAGGGGCATGGCCTGGACATGGGCAAAACCGGGGGAGCGGAAGCGCAGGCGGTAGGCCATATGGAGGCCGTCGCTCACCGCATAGACGCCCTGCTCGCCCCGGGGGTGTTCCGTGGCCATATAGGCCTCGCCCCGAGGGATCTTGGCCCCCCGGGTGACATTGATGAAGTGGTGGATCAGGGTTTCGATGTCCGTCAGGGTCTCTCCCTTGGGCGGAATGATATAGCGGTAGTCGTCGCTGAGCCAGCGCCCCGGCGGCATGCGGTTGGCCGCCTGCTCGATGATGCGCAGGCTCTGGCGCATCTCCTCCACCCGCACCAGGTAGCGGGCGTAGGCGTCCCCTGCCGCGGCTGTGGGGACCTCGAAGTCGAAGGCCTCATAACCGGAATAAGGCATCTTTTTCCGCAGGTCCCATTCCAGGCCGCAGGCCCGCAGGTTGGGGCCGGTAATCCCCCACTCCATGGCGTCCTGCCGGGAAAGACAGCCCACCTCCCGGGTGCGCGCCTCAAAGATGGGATTTTTGGTGAGCAGGGCCTCGAATTCCTTAATGCGCTTGGGGAAGACCTTGACAAAATCGTCCACCAGCTCCTTCCAGCCCGGCGGCAGGTCCATGGCCACCCCACCCAGGCGGAACCAGGAGGGATGGAGCCGCCCCCCGGTGATCAGCTCCACGATGTCCATGATCTTTTCCCGTTCGGCGAAGCAGTAAAAGTTGGGGGTCATGGCGCCGGTGTCGTGGGCATAGGTGGAAAACCAGACCAGATGGTTGCTCAGGCGAAAGAACTCGGTGAGCATCACCCGGATGAACTGGGCCCGGTCCGGCACCTGGATGCCGGCCAGCCGTTCCACCGCCAGCAGGTAGGTGAGATTGTTGGCCACTCCGGTGAGATAGTCCACCCGGTCGGTGTAAGGGATATACTGGTGCCAGGATTGGCGCTCGCCGATCTTCTCCGCGGCCCGGTGATGATAGCCGATGTCCGTGTCCAGGGCGGTGATGGTCTCGCCCCGGAGGGCCAGGATGAAACGGATGAGGCCATGGGTGCTGATGTGGTGAGGGCCGATGTTCAGGACGAACTGGTCTTCCTCCAGACGGCCGGCCAGGTACTCGGCCGCGTCCAGGGGCTGGTGCTTCTGGGCGTCGTAATGGGTGTAGGGGGCCATCTCGGTGGCCCGGTCGGGGTAGCTTTTCCGTAGGGGGTAGCCCTCCCAGTCATGGGGCATGAGGAGGCGCCACAATCGAGGGTGGCCCTGAAAGCGGATGCCGAACATGTCAAAGACTTCCCGCTCGTACCAGTTGGCCGCCGGCCAGATATCAGTGATGGAGCCGACGGTGGGCTCCGGGCCGGCCAGGGGCACCTTCAAACGCACCCGGGAGGCGGACTCAAAGGAGAGGAGCTGGTAGTTCAGGGTGTAATCCGGATAATCTTGCCGCTCCCGCCGGGCCGATTCGTCCACCGCGGTCAAATCATCCAGGCGCAGAAACCCGGGCCTGGCCTCGGTCTTCAAATACCGCAGGACCTCCTTGACCCGGTCCCGCGACACCTGCAGGGTGAGCATGTCCGTGGTCTGCTCCGTCTGGGCCACCGCCTCCCCGAATCTTTCCTTCAAGGCCTGGGCCAGGGAGCGGTCCGCCTCCGTCAGTTCGATCCAATGGGGCGGCGGGGTCCACATCAGGTCGGAGCGAGTATCCCAGAACAGGGGCGGGGTTACCGAGGTGCCCCGAGGCGGGACGCCGTAAAAGCCGGGACCCCTGGAGTCCCGGGTCTTGCTGAGGCCGTCCACCAGGATGGGGGTTTGGGTCCCCTGGCTGCCCCCGGACAGGTTTAGAATCTTGCGGGTGGGCCGCTCGGACCGCACCTTTTCCTGGAGCAGTACGATGGACTGCATCACCGCCTCGGGCCGGGGCGGGCAGCCGGGGATGTAGATGTCCACCGGCATTATCTGGTCCACCCCCTGCACCACGCTGTAACAATCGTACATGCCGCCGCAGTTGGCGCAGGAACCCATGGAGATCACCCATTTGGGCTCGGGCATCTGCTCATAGAGGCGCAGGACCACCGGGGCGATCTTCTTGAAGACGGTGCCGGAGATGATGAGCAGGTCCGATTGCCGGGGTGTGCCCCGGAGGACCTCGGCCCCGAAGCGGGAGATATCGAAGCGGGGCGTCCAGGCGGTGATTTCTTCGATGAAACAGCAGGAGAGCCCAAAAAGCATCGGCCAGAAGCTGTAAGCCCGGCACCAGTTGATCAGGCGGTCCAGGCCGCGGACCACCAGGGAGCCGGCCGGCCCGGCCTCGGGAAAGCGGGGTTTGGCCAGTTGCTCCAGACCGCGCACTAATTCAACGGTGGTGACGCCTTTCGTGGTGACCGGGACTGCCAATCGAGCCCTCCTTTCGTCCACAGGTATATGAGACTGACGAACAAGACTACGATGAAAAAGGAGATTTGCAGCCAGCCGCGCCAACCGAGCTCTTTTAGGGCCACTGCCCAGGAGAAGATGAGGGCGGTTTCCACGTCGAAGATGAGGAAGAAGACCGCCACCAGGTAAAAGGGGACCGGGTAACGGAAACGGGCCCAGCCGGTGGGGATCACCCCGCATTCATACGGGCGGGCCTTTTCCGGATCGGGCTTCCGTTCCCCCAGCCAGCGGGTGAGGAACAGGAGCAGGGCCAGCAAGCCCAGGACCATGGCAGTGTATAGCACCAGGCTAAGGAGGCCCGGAACCCAGGGGCTCCAGGCTGCACCTAAGGGCCGCATACCACCTCCTTGCCGGGGGTGCCGCCCCTGAAGCCGGTTTCGCGGCGCCCAGGCTTGCCGGAAAATCTCATAAAATTATGCCCTGCCGGGATTCGGCAATTTACTTCCATCCTTCGATCATGTAGAAAACTTTAAGACCCCGCCGCCAGCCTGTCAACCCGGGGCTGGACTCCCGGGCCGCGACGGAACCCTGGCGGTTCTTGACAGACCCTGCCCTGGCCTTATCTTGGTGAGTAGTGGTATTCGATATTTGCCGGTTGTAGTTGGACATTAAAGCGGTTGGCAGAAATCGATCCTGATCTCTAGCTGAAAATTGACCACAGCAAGCCGACGGTGAAATCCCAAGGCCATGAAAGACTCGACTTTGCTTAATGCTGATCTGGCGCCGGGGCCGCTGGCGGTGGGTTTCTCACGGGTCAAGCTGCTCCTGGCCCTGTCCCGCACGCCCCATGGTCTGCTGGACCTGGCGGCGCCGGCCCTGGCCGCGCTTCTCTGGCTGGGACGCCTCCCGCCCCTGGGGACCATGGCCCTGGGGCTGCTGACGGTCTTTGCCGGCTATACCGCGGTCTATGCCTTGAACGACCTGGTGGATTGGCGGGTGGACCGGGATAAACTTCGCCTGCAAGGGGGGCCTGGGGCGGACTATTACCTGGATGCCGTCTTCCTGCGCCACCCCCTGGCCGCGGGCAAGGTGAGCCTTCCGGAAGGGCTCCTGTGGACCGGCGCCTGGGCCCTGGTGGCCTTCCTGGGGGCCTATTGCCTGAATCCGGCGTGCGCCCTCATCTTTCTGGCCGGCTGCCTCCTGGAGACCGCATATTGTCTGTTGCTCAGGGTCAGCCATCTGCGCCTGCTGGTGGCCGGGGTGGTCAAGAGCCTGGGGGCCATAGCCGCGGTCCTGGCCGTGGACCCCCGGCCTTCGCCGCGGTTCCTGGCGGTCCTCTTTCTCTGGCTCTTTTTCTGGGAGCTGGGCGGCCAGAATATTCCGGCGGACTGGCATGACCTGGAACAGGACCGGGGCCTCAACGCCAAGACCATTCCGGTGGTTTACGGACTGGAGAAGGCCCGGGCCATGGCTATGGGTTTCCTGGGCTTAAGCCTGGTCTTATCCCTGGTGATCCTGCATATGTCCCCGGCCCGGTTCTCGCTCTTCCAGCAGATGCTGATTTTTGGGGGAGGAATCTATCTGTTGCTGCTGCCGGCCTGGGGTCTTCTCCGGAGCGGCGCCCGGAGCCAGGCGGCGACCCTGTTCAATCGGGCCAGCTACTATCCCCTGGCGGTGCTGGCCGTAGTCCTGCTGAGCCTGGTCGCCTGAGGTCTTGTCCAGAAGGACTTGGGGGAATCGAGCGGCATCGGGGTGATAGCTTAAGGGCGGTTTGCCACTCGGCCAACAAAGCCACCGGTGAGGGAATGAGCCCAGCTAAGTATGGCCGGAAAGGGAAAAGACGCGGGGAAGGACATGGACGCCACCGAAGACTCCGAAGCGCTGACGGCAGGAGGCAGGCAGGGGCCTGAGCAGGGAGCGGAAGGCCGCCGGCAACTGCCTCCCTGGCTGTCGGGACTGGTGGCGCGTCACCCTTATTTGCGGCGCTACCCGCATCCCGCCGTGGCCCACTTCCCCATTACCTTTATGCTGGCCGCCAGCTTCTTCAGCGTCCTTTACCTGCTGACCCGGGTGGAGTCCTTTGAAACCACAGCCTTTCACTGCCTGGGGGGCGGAGTGCTGGCTACCCCGGCGGCCATTGTCACCGGAGTGTTCAGCCAAAGGCTGAATTATCCCGAACCCCGCCTCGCCCTGGGCTTGGAAAAGAGGCTGTCGTATCTGCTAGGGGCGGTAGCCTCCGGGGCCTTTAGCTGGCGGCTGCTCAACCCCCAGGTATTGCGGGACCTGCAAGGAATGAACCTCCTCTATTTGTTGTTGGTTTTGGCGCTGACCCCGTTAGTGACCCTCATCAGCTATTTCGGGGGTATGCTGACTTTCCCCTTGGAACCGCAAGACTCAAAACCTTCGTCATGATCATGGCGGCGGTCTTAAGTCGCCAACTGCATAAGGAAAAAGAATTTGCCTGAGGACCAGAGAAGGTTTACTCCGGAAGAGCTGGCGCAGTTCAACGGCGCCGACGGCCAGCCCGTCTACATTGCCTACCAGGGCCGGGTTTATAATGTTAGCGACAGCGACCGGTGGCAGGGGGGCAAGCACATGGCCGGCCATCTGGCCGGGGCCGACCTCACCTTCGAGCTGCCCGCGGCCCCCCACGGAGAAGAGGTCTTCCAGCGCTATCCCCAGGTGGGGGTGCTGCAAGTGAGCTCCAGTAGCATAGGAGCCTCGCCTGGGAAGGTTTCCGAAGCCCAGGAAGCAGAAGCCCCCGCGGCGCCGCCCGGGAGGTTGCGCCGTCTGTTGCAGCGCTTTCCCCTACTGCGGCGCCATCCCCACCCCATGGTGGTGCACTTTCCTATCGTCTTCCTGGTCTCCGCCCCTGTTTTCACCCTGCTCTATCTACTCACCGGGGTCAGGTCCTTCGAGGTCACCGGCTTCCACTGCCTGGGGGGCGGGGTGCTCTTTACACCAGTGGCCCTGATCACCGGGCTGGCCACCTGGTGGTACAACTATCAGTGGCGTCCCCTGCGGCCGGTGGTCATCAAGCTGACCCTGACTCCCATTATGCTGGCGGTGGGGGCCGGGGCCTTTGCCTGGCGCTGGCTTAACCCGGAAGTCCTGGCGGCTTTGGGGGATTGGACCGGCAAAGTTTACCTGGGAGTGATCTTCGCCCTGTGGCCCCTGGTGAGCCTCATCGGCTGGTATGGAGCCACCCTGGTCTTTCCGCTGCGCCAGGACTGAAGGGATGGGACAAGACCTTGAAAAATCGGACTTTAGGTCTTAAGTTAAATTCTAAACAGCTATCAGCTATCCATATAGGGGCGATCCGCTGGATCGCCCGGGCTACCCAACGGGTCGCCCCTACGGCTATGGTTTTTTGCATTTCCTAAGCTGAAAACTGATAGCTGACAGCTGACAGCTAATAGAGATGCCTGAAAGCTAAGAGAACCCATTTTCCCACGGCCAGGCGCCCTCCCGGGAGGACCTCAGTTATGGCTAATCCGGAACAGTTGGAAACCTTGAAGAAGATTGCCACTCAGGTGCGATACCACATCCTCACTATGTCCACCCAGGCCGGCTCCGGCCACCCCACCTCTTCCCTGTCGGGGGTGGAGTTGATGGCCGGTCTCTTGTTCGGCGGCATCTTCAGATATGATCTGAACCACCCCCAGCACCCCAACAATGACCGGTTGATCTTTTCCAAGGGGCACGCCTCGCCCTTGTTTTATGCCCTGTGGGCCCCGGCGGGGAAATTGACGGAGGCGGAACTCATGACCTACCGCCATTTCGGCAGCCCTCTGGAGGGCCATCCTACCCCGGTCTTCCCCTTGGTGGAGGCCGCCACCGGCTCCCTGGGGCAGGGTCTGTCCATCGGGGTGGGCCAGGCCCTGAATGCCAAGTACCTGGATAAGCAGCCTTATATGACTTATGTGTTCCTGGGGGACAGCGAGATGGCGGAAGGCTCCCAATGGGAAGCCCTCCAACTGGCGGCCCATTATGGACTGGATAACCTGGTGGGAGTCCTGGACGTCAACCGGCTGGGCCAGCGGGGCGAGACCATGTATGGCTGGAACTTGATGGCCTATGAAAAACGGGTCGCCGCCTTTGGCTGGGAAACCATCCTGATCGACGGGCACTCCTTCCCCGAGGTTTTGTCCGCCTATCAGCAGGCCATCCTGGTGGCCGACAAACCCACCATGATCATTGCCAGGACGGTGAAGGGCAAAGGGGTGTCATTCCTGGAGAACCAAGACGGCTGGCACGGCAAGACCCTGGATCGGGAGCAACTGGCCCGGGCCCTGGCGGAGTTGGGCCCGGTGGACCGGTCGCTCCGGGGAACCGTGCTCCAGCCGGAGGACCTGAAGCCCGCCGAGCTCCCACCCCAACCGGCCGCGCCGCCGTCCTACCCTGCGGACAAACCGGTGGCCACCCGGAAGGCTTACGGCAACGCCTTGAGGCGGCTTTATCCGGAATTTCCCCGGATGGTGGTCCTGGACGCTGAGGTGAGTAATTCCACCTATGCCGAGATCTTCCAGGAGGCGCATCCGGAGCGGTTCTTTGAGATGTACATCGCCGAGCAAAACATGGTGGGAGTGGCCCTGGGGCTGCAGTGCCGCGGCAAACTCCCCTTTGTCTCCACCTTTGCGGCCTTTTTCAGCCGGGCCTACGACCAGATCCGCATGAGCCAGTACTCGGACGCCAACCTCAAGTTCTGCGGCTCCCATGCCGGGGTGTCCATCGGTGAAGACGGCCCCTCCCAGATGGGCCTGGAAGACCTGGCCATGTTTCGGGCCATTCTGGGCAGCGTGGTGCTTTACCCCTGCGACGCTGTCTCCACCGAGCACCTGGTGGCGGCGGCGGCCCGGCACCGCGGGATCGTCTATCTTCGCACTACCCGGATGGCGACCCCTATTCTTTACGGTCCGGAGGAGCAATTCACCATCGGCGGCTGCAAGGTGCTGCGCCATAGCCCCCGGGATGCGGTCACGGTCATCGGGGCGGGGATCACGGTTTTCGAGGCCCTGAAGGCCTATGAGGAGCTGCAGCAACAAGGATTTTCCATCCGGGTCATCGACCTCTACAGCGTCAAGCCGGTGGATGAGAGGACCCTGAAAGAGGCGGCCGCGGCTACCCGGGCCATGGTCACGGTGGAGGACCATTATCCCGAAGGGGGGCTGGGGGACGCGGTGCGCGCCGCCCTGGCCGACACCCCGACCCCGGTCTATTCCCTGGCGGTGCATGAGAGGCCCAAGAGCGGCAAGCCCGAAGAACTCCTGGATTATGAGGGCATCTCCCACGGAGCCATCATCAACAAGGTCCAGGACCTCCTGCACCAGTTTAAGTTGGCGGCCGGCTAAGGGGAGATGAGTCATTGACTCGCACCCCGGGTGGGCCGCAGTAATAACCCAAATTCGGGCGGCCAGGGAAGGCCGCCGCGCTGGTCATGGCACAATTCTCATGCTCCCGCGTGGCTTGAGGCCACGAAGTTTAAGGATCGCTACTTGGAGGAGACTGTTATGCGTGTCGGTCTGGCTGCGGACCATGGCGGCTTTGAGCTGAAGGGGCAGATGCTGGAGGAACTCCGGACGGCCGGCCACCAGACCGTGGATTACGGCGCCCAGGAATACGACGCCCAGGACGATTACCCCGATTTTGTCGTGCCCCTGGCCCGGGCGGTGGCCCAGGGGGAGGTGGAACGGGGCATCGCCATTTGCGGCAGCGGCGTGGGAGCCTCGGTGGCCGCCAATAAGATCCGGGGCGTCCGGGCCGCCCTCATTACCGACGCCTACTCCGCCCACCAGGGAGTGGAAGATGACGACATGAACGTCATGTGCCTGGGGGGGCGGGTCACCTGCTACGCCCTGGCCTGGGACCTCATTCAGATCTTTTTGAAGTCTCGTTTCCTGGCAGCCCCGCGTTTCCAGCGCCGCCTGAACAAGATAGCGGCCCTCTAGCGGGAGATAGCATAACGGGAGATCGGCATGCAAGAGAACCCTCTGATCAAACTCAGCGGCTGCGGTCAGAGCGTCTGGCTGGACTATCTCAGCAGGGATCTGCTCAATTCCGGTGAACTCCGGCGCCTCATCGACGAAGACGGCCTGCGGGGGTTGACTTCCAATCCGGCCATTTTCGAAAAGGCCATCACCGGCAGCCTGGATTACGACGACGATATTGGCAAGCTCTCCCGGCAGGGCAATGGTATCCAGGAGATTTACGAGACCCTGACGGTGTCCGACGTGCAGCGGGCCGCGGACCTCTTCCTCCCGGTGTTCCGGGGGCTGGAGGGCGCCGACGGCTTCGTCAGCCTGGAGGTCAATCCTCACCTGGCCCACGACATCCCCGGCACCATTGCCGAGGCCCGGCGTCTGTGGGCCAAATTGGACCGGCCCAACGTCTTCATCAAGGTGCCGGCCACGCTGGAGGGCCTGCCGGCCATCCGGCAGCTCATCAGCGAAGGAATCAATGTTAACGTCACCCTGCTCTTTGGGCTGCCTCGTTATCGGGAAGTGGCCGAGGCTTACCTCTCCGGGCTGGAGGAGCGGGTCGCCCGGGGGCAGCACCTCAAGGCGGTTTCGGTGGCCAGCTTCTTCCTGAGCCGTATCGATACCCTGGTGGATCAGACCCTTAAACAGATGGCCGGAGCCGCGGCCTCCCTCGAGGGGGAGGTGGCCATTGCCAGCGCCAAGGTGGCTTATTCCATCTACCGTCAGGTCTTCGGCAGCCGCCGTTTCAGGGCCTTGCAGGATCAGGGGGCTCGGCCCCAGCGCCTGCTTTGGGCCAGCACCAGCACCAAGAACCCGGCCTACAGCGACGTTAAATACGTGGAGCCCCTCATCGGGCCGGAAACCATCAATACCATGCCCCTGGAAACCCTAAACGCCTATCGGGACCATGGCAAGCCGGCCAGCCGCCTGGGCGAGGGTCCAAACCAGGCCGCCGCCATCTTGCAGCGGCTGCCAGAGCTGGGCATCGACCTCAACCGGGTTACCCGGCAGTTGGAAGACGAAGGGGTGGAAAAATTCATCCAGCCTTACGACAACCTGATGCGCAGCCTGGAGGGCAAGCGCCGGCAGGCCCCGGATGGGGGAAGGGACCGCCAGGGTGGAGTTGGCCGCAGCTGAGCCCGAGGATCTGCCGGTTTCCGGGCAGCCATACACCTTCGGCATCTTCAGGCGGCGTCCAGGTCCTGCCGGAGCAGGTGGTCTACCTGGACGACCGGCTCATGTTCATGGAGGTGGGCCGGAGCCTGGGTGTTGCCGGTATCTATCACACCGGTTACCAGTCCACCCGGGCTGCCCTGGCCCAACTCGGGTTGTCGCTGGAGGGTTAAGAGCGAGGGAGTATCGCGGGTGAGGGCGGGGTGATCCCGCCCCCAGGTTGCTAGTGGGGCGGGCGTTCCGCCCGCCATTGCCGACATCCGGAGATTCGGTTATGCCCAAGCAGGGATGTGAGATCGGCGTCGTGGGCCTGGGGACCATGGGCCGTAATCTGGTCTTGAACTTCGCGGACCGCGGCTTTTCCGTAGCCATTTACAACCGCACCGCCGAGAAGACTCGGGAATTCATGGCCCGGGAGGTGGGTTCCCGGGATATCCGGCCCGGCTATGAGCTGAAGGAATTCGCCAGGTTGCTCCGCAAGCCCCGGGCCATGATCATCATGATTTCGGCGGGGGAACCGGTGGACGCTATGATCCGGGAACTTTTGCCCGTCCTGGAACCCGGTGACCTGCTCATCGATGGGGGCAACTCCCATTTCACCGACACCAATCGGAGAAGCAGATTCCTATCGGCCAAAGGAATATTGTTCATGGGCCTGGGGGTCTCCGGCGGCGAGGCCGGGGCCCGCTTCGGGCCCAGCCTGATGCCGGGCGGCCCTCGTGAGGCATATGATCGGGTGAGGCCAGTATTGGAGGCCGCCGCGGCCCGGGTCAACGGCGAACCCTGCGTCGCCTACCTGGGGGGGGGCTCCGCCGGCCATTATGTCAAGATGGTCCACAATGGTATCGAGTACGGCCTCATGGAACTGCTGGCGGAAAGCTACGATCTCATGAAGCGGGGCTTGGGCCTGGGGCCGGAAGAACTGCACGCCGTCTATGCGGCCTGGAATGAGGAGGAGCTCAATTCCTTCCTGGTCGAGATCACCGCCCGCATCTTCCTGAAAAAGGACGAGCAGACAGGGAAGCCCCTCATCGACCTGATCCGGGATGAAGCCAAGCAAAAAGGCACCGGCATGTGGACCTCCTGGGAAGCCATGGACCTCCAGGTGGCTACCCCCGACATCGACATCGCCGTGGTGATGCGAGACCTTTCCGGTTACCGGAAAGAGAGAATGGCGGCGGCCCAGGCCATGTCGGGCCCCAACCCTGCCTTCGCAGGGGACCGGGGGCGGTTCGTGGCCAAACTGAAAAACGCCCTTTTCGCCGGGATGATCGTCGTCTACGCTCAGGGACTGGCGCTCCTCAAGCGGGCCTCCCGCATTTACGCCTACGGCCTGGAGCTCGAAACCGTGGCCCGCATCTGGCGCGGCGGTTGCATCATCCGGGCGGTCCTGCTGGAAGATATCCGGGCTGCCTTTCAGGCCCGGGCTGACCTGGACAACCTGCTTTTGGACGGCAGGCTGGGCCGGCAATTTTTGGCCCGGCAATGGGACCTGCGCGAGATGGTGGGGGTCGCCGCCGACTTGGGTCTGCCGGCCCCGGGGCTGATGATGTCCCTGGCCTATTTCGACGCCTACCGCAGCGCCCGCTTGCCCGCCAATCTGACCCAGGCCCAGCGGGATTACTTCGGAGCCCATACCTTTGAGAGGTTGGACGCCCCCGGGACCTTCCACGTCCACTGGGACGAGGACTGAGGCCAAAGTTGAAACCTCTGCGAAGATCCAGATAATTTTCCTGATAAATTAAAAGTGGCACAGGCCCCCTCGCCTGCGCTAGTATCGTGTCTCGGGAATATCTTTAATATCTCTTGGCCCCAAAACTCCCCCTCCCTTGAGGGGAGGGGGTTGGGGGGAGGGTGATAACGTTTGGAGATAGCAGAACAAATATCACCCCTACCCGGTGTCGCCCCCCCAAGGGGGAGGGAATAAAGCGGGTTCCTTTATTAAGGTTTTCCTGAAGAACTACACTAGTGTGATGCTTCATAATTGCTATGACATTTCAAACTACGGTTTTTTAACCCCCCTTTGGAAAAGGGGGGCAGGGGGGATTTAAAATAACCTCCTGAAATCCCCCTAAATCCCCCTTTTCCAAAGGGGGACTTTAATACCCATGGAATTTAGGTTTTCATTTGATTTAATGCCATACTATTTACGAAACACTACACTAGATGGTATATGACAGCCGAGGGCGGCCCCTTGCAAAAAAACAAAAAAAACAAAAAACCCAAAAAACCCACAGATCACCAACCAGGGGGCAGACTTGATCCGCATCTTCGATGATCCGGAGGCCTTGAGCCGGGGAGCGGCGGAGTTGCTGGTCAGCATCGCCCGGCAGGCGGTGGCGGCCCAGGGCCGCTTCAGCGTCGCCCTGTCGGGGGGCGCCACCCCCCGGCGCACTTATGAGTTGCTGGCCACGGCTCCCTACCGGGAGCAGGTGGACTGGGCCCGGGCCCACATCTTCTGGGGGGATGAGCGCTGCGTCGCCGAAGACGATCCCCGGAGCAACGCCCGCCTGGCCCGGGAGGCGCTGCTCCGGCAGGTGCCCGTCCCCGCAGGCCAGGTGCATCCCATGGACTGCCGCCCCTCTCCCCGGGAGGGCGCCCGGCGCTATGAAGCGCTGCTCCGGGAGTTTTTCGCCTTTGCCGGCCATGGTTCGCCCTGCTTCGACCTCATCCTGCTGGGTTTAGGGGAAGACGGCCACACCGCCTCCCTGTTTCCCGGGACCCCGGCGCTCACCGAGTCGGAGCGCTGGGTGGCGGAGGTCTACGTGGCCCAGCAGGAGCTGCACCGGCTAACCCTCACCGCGGCCCTCATCAATGGCGCCGCCGCGGTGGTTTTCCTGGTGGCGGGGGCCGCCAAGGCGGCGGTGGTCCGGGAAGTGATCCAGGGTCCCCGGGACCCCGGGCGCCTGCCGGCCCAGCTCATTAACCCGCAGCCGGGAGCGCTGCGTTGGCTCCTGGATAGGGCCGCGGCCGGGGCCTTGAGCCGGGAATGTCTCCGGGGCCAGGTTGACTTGGGTTAACCGGTTAACTCAGTTATTTTTTTTAATCAAGAACCGAAAACCGAAAACCTCTTTAAGTCGGCCCTTGATTTTTCTCCCGGACCGGGGGTATGGTAGCGAGGGGAGCCGGTGGTCTTCGGCTCAGGGAGGTCGGCAGGTACATGAGAAAGCTTTCGGCGTCGATCTTATCCGCGGATTTCGGCCGCCTGGCGGAACAGGTTCAGCTGGCGGAGCAGGCCGGGGTGGACTGGATTCACGTGGACGTCATGGACGGGCATTTCGTCCCCAACCTCACCATCGGCCCCGACGTGGTGCGGGCCATCCGCAAGGCCACCTCCCTGCCCCTGGACGTCCACCTGATGATCGACAACCCTCAACTCTACCTGGAGCGCTTCGTGGAGGCGGGGGCCGACTGGCTGGGGATTCACGTGGAAGCCACCAATCACCTGGAACGCTTGCTCAAACAGATCAAGGAATTGGGGGCCAAGGCCACCGCCACCCTGAATCCGGCCACTCCCCTCGATTGGCTGGATTACGTCCTCAAGGACGTGGACATGGTTCTCTTGATGACGGTGAACCCCGGATTCTCCGGGCAGAAATTCATCCGGGGGGTCTTGCCCAAGGTGCGGCAGCTCAGAGAGTGGATTGACGCCGAGGGCCTGCAGGTGCTCATCGAAGTGGACGGCGGGGTGCAGACCGACACGGTGGCCGACCTGGTGGCCGCAGGGGCCGACGTCCTGGTCTCGGGCTCCGGCATCTTCGGCAGCAGTGACCTCGCCGGGAATGTTCGCCGCTTGAAGGAATTGATGAACTAATGGAGAAGGAGACCACGATGGAGGGAACCATCAAGGCCGAGATTTCGGCGTCCAGGCAAATAGAGGATTTGCTGGCCACCGAAACCGGGTTCCAGAAGGAGCGGCTGGCCTATCAGCCGGGCCGATGCCCGGCCCTGGCCGGGGGGGGGATTACCCGCCCCCTTGAGGGCGGTGGCTTGGAAGTCCTCAAGGTGGCCCGGGAGCAACTGCCCTTCGTCAGCCAAAATCGGTTATTGGAGATCATCCCCGGCGGCAGACCCCGGAGGGAGCCCCTGCGCCTGGGGATCGTCCTCTCCGGGGGGCCGGCCCCGGGGGGACACAACGTCATCGCCGGGGTCTTCGAGGCCGCCAAAGCCGGCCATCCCGACAGCCTGGTCGTCGGTTTCCTGGGCGGCCCCAAGGGGATCATCGACAACCGCCACCTGGAAGTGACCGGGGAGATGGTGGCCCTTTATAAAAACTCCGGCGGCTTCCACATGCTGGGCACCGGCCGGGACAAGATCGACACCACTGAGAAGATGGAGCAATGCCGGCAAACCTGCGCCGCCCTGAAGCTGGACGGCCTGGTGGTGGTGGGCGGGGACGACTCCAATACCAATGCCGCCTTCCTGGCAGAAAACCTCCGGGAGGTAGGCACCCGGGTGGTGGGCATTCCCAAGACCATCGACGGCGACCTCCAGGTCCCCGGCCTGCTGCAGCTCCCCTTTGGCTACCACTCCGCCTGCATGGCCTTTGCCACCGAAATCGGCAACCTCAATTCCGATTGCAAGTCGGATCTGAAGTACTGGCATTTCAACCGCCTCATGGGCCGCAGCGCCTCCCACATCGCCCTGGAGGTGGCCTTGCAGACCCATCCCAACGTCATCCTCATCGGTGAAGAGATCGAAGAGAACGATCTCACCATCCACCAGGTAGTGCGCATCATTGCCGATACCGTGGTGGAGCGGGCTGCACAGGGCAAGAATTACGGCACCATCCTGATTCCCGAGGGCATCCTGGAGTTCATTCACGAAATCAACATCTTGATCATCAAGATCAGCTACATCATCGCAGCCTATAACCGGGAGGCCACGGAGGAAGAATCCTTTCACCTGCTCTCCTATGAGGACCAGGTGCAGCTCATCGACAACCACGACATCTGGCGGGACTATGACAGCCGGGTCTTCCTGGGGTTCCCCTTCCTGCTGCAACGGGGGCTGATGTTGCCCCGGGACGGCCACGGCAACTTCCAGTTCGCCATGGTCAACACCGAACGCATCCTCCTGGAGATGGTGGCCACCTACCTCAGGAAGCAGAAGGCCAAGGGGGTTTACAAGGGCAACTTCCGCACCCAGAACCACTACTATGGCTACGACGGCCGGGGCACCTTTCCCACCAAATTCGACTGCGACTATGCCTACAACCTGGGGCAGACCGCCTACGTCTTGCTGGCCGACGGGGCCAGCGGTTACATGGCCGGCATCCAGGATCTGCACCGGCAGGTGGCGGACTGGCGGCCCATCGGCATCCCCCTGGCCCCCTTGATGCACCTGGAAGAACGCAAAGGCCGCCTGGAGCTGGTGATCGCCAAGCAGAACGTGGACCTGGAGTCGCCGGCCTTCCTGGCCCTGGCCCGGGAAAGGGAGAAGTGGGCCAGGGAGGACCATTACCGCTTCCCGGGGCCTATGCAGTTCAGCGGCCCCTGCGCCGATAACAAGCCCATCTCTATGTTGCTGAATGCTTTGGGATGAGGTGAGGGCGGCGAATCCAAATGCCTGATACTGAGTTGCGGTCAAAGGGCTATTTTTCTGGCCGCAGGCCTTTAATGATAATATCGTTAGCCTGCGAGAGAATATATTGTCGTTCGCAATATGAAGATTGAATCATGCTGTAACCAGGCTCCCTGTGCCGTGCTTCATATTCCGCCCGTAGATTCTCCCGAGAATGCTGTCAGAGCCTCAATCGTTTACGATCACAAATTGAAGGATGAACTATGAAATATAAAAATTCTAATATGATAGAGCTGGAAGCGATTAATTATCATCAATTAAATCCCAAAACTGAACTTGAGCAAACCATTACAAAAGTTTTAAAAGCCGCACTTAGCAAAAGAGGATTTAAAGTCAAACATAATGGAACTGAGACTACCTGCGCCCCTGGCGGGGTATCGGATATAGAAGTATCGGATGAGAATTATCATATTAATGTCGAAGTGACCCAGACAGTAAAAGCTAGTGCCGACCGTGAATATTTGGCTATAAAAGACCACTTGATAACCACAAAACTAAAGGAACCAGAGAAAAAGTGTTACGTTTGGTATGTATCTCCTGAAACGCATTATCGTATGGCTAATGCAATTCGTGAATATGATTTTTCAAATCGAGACAAGGAAGATATGAAAATCATGCCATTAAGCTTCTCTAATTTTGAATTGCTTGTTGATAAGCTAGTTCACTCCACCAAAGACGAATATAAGAAAGATGATATAATTAGTCTCTTTTCAGATTATCTTAATTTCGTGGATGACGAAATAGTTCTAAAAGTATTATACGAAAAACTATTTTATACTGATGCGAATCTAAAAACAGAATTAGAGATAAAAGAAGAGAATAAACATCAAAAAACAGTAGAGGAATTGATTGCTGGATTAACAAAACTTGAGCAAGACTTGCGGGTATATAGGATAGCTTTATCCACAGATGCAATCAAGAATGTCATATTATTAGTATTTATTAAACTGTACGAAGAAAAGAGGGAGTTTCATAAAGAGGACAATAGATTCACAAAAACAGCGTTTTTACGGTTTCAAGCCATGATAGAGCAGAAGAAAAAGAAAAAGGCTATACATGCTTTATTTGAAAACATAAAGGACGATCAAGAACTTAAAGATGCCAAGTTATTTACTGAGTCTGATAGGCTATCCGAGAGAATGAATGATGATTTCGTTCTTAAATATTTCATTGAACCTTTTTCGCGTTATCATTTTTACACGACAAAAGTGGATGGGCTTGGAGCTGCCTATGAAGTACTAGGTAAATTATCAAACAAAGATGTAAAGGTAGGACAATTCTTCACGCCGGAAAAGGTTGTCAGGTTTATGGTGAAACTTGCAGCATTGGAGCCTACTGACGTTGTGTTAGACCCTGCCTGTGGCACAGCCAGGTTTCTTACTAATGCTATGGAGGATATGGTATCTAAAGTCTCGGGAGTTGATGTCGAAGGTCAAATAGATAGAATCAAAAAAAAGCAACTATTCGGCACTGATGACGATCTTAACGTTGCCAAATTGGCTAAGATGAATATGTATATACACAACGATGGTAAGGCGAACATTCAAGATAAGGACGGATTATTACTCTTTAATATGGACGGTAAAATAGATGCCATATTAACTAATCCGCCCTTAGGTTATTTAACATACACGAAAGACACATATGACAATGAATTTCGAATTATGAGGATGCAAGTAATACCACGCAGGAATTTGACAGATGAAAAACTGCGCAAATATCAAGATAGGCTAAAAAAAGTACAAGATAATGAATCCAATATTAGTGATAAACAAATTGCTCAGTATCGTAAAACGAAACAGTCTCTTATAGATAAGATTGCAGAATGTCGGCTCTTAATAAACCGGGGAGAGGCTGAATATGTAACAACCGGCAATCTTTTAAAGGGTGGTGCCCTTTTCCTCAACGCAGCTAAACAATATTTAAAGGGTGTAAGAGACGCAAGTGCATTACCAGAATGGCGAGGCGGCAAATTATTAATTGTGTTAGATGAGGGAGTACTTAATACCGATGACTACAAACTTGTCAGGAATTTCATAAGAAGATATTATTACATAAAGGCGGTTATTTCATTAACAAGAGATGCATTCGTTCCAGTATCGAATACCACAACCAAAACATCTATTCTTTACGCGATTAAAAAGGATGATCCCGATGCTACACAGCAAGAACCTATATTCTTTGCTCATGCAGACAAAGTCGGTATAAGTACCAAAAGGAAAGTCTGCGCTGACCATTTACTTGCCATATTAGAGAAGTATCGGGAATTTAAGCAAAAGGTTATTGTATCCTACATTGGAATACGGTTCGAAAAGACAATCTTTATGGCATCTAATTTCCTACCAGGGGAAATTCATGACTGATTCATCAAATTGCTATTATCGATTCCCAAATGTATTAGAAGATCGGATTGATTATGTCTATTACCATCCTAGATTTGAGAGAATAATTAACCTTAAAGATGAATACAAGTATCCTGTCCACCAGCTATCAGAATATATACTTAATAAATGGACAGGTGAGAATTTAGGAAAAAGGGACACAAAAGAGAAGAATTATCTTTATGTAAAGGTCGAAAATATATTAGACAATAAGATAGTTATTACTGGAAATTCTGAATTTCTGAGCAATAGCGAACTTAACCAGTTATCAAATAGTGTACCTAAATCAAATTCTATCTTGGTAACGAGGGTAGCCTCTTTTGGTAGATGCGCCGCAGTGGAGAGTGATTTTAAAGGTGCGATAAGCGATAATGTCTTATGTTTTGAGCTCGATGAAAGAGTAGAGCCATATTTTATATCTAGATTTATTAATTCATCATTGGCTCAGATTCAACTACAACGCCAAGCCGCAGGTATGGGGAGAGGCGTCTTAACCTATGACCGCATAGGAGGCTTATTTATTGGAGTACCAACATCAAAAGACGAACAAAATGATATATTGAAATTCACTGAATTAAAAGAACGAGAAGTAGCCAAACTTAACGAAGAAATGCTCAAACTACTTGGTGATGCTCAAACATTATTCTTAGGTATGTTAGGTATATCTGTTACTCGTGAGTTAGATAGGATAAGCTATTATTCTGACTATGTAGATAAACTTGATCGTCTCGATTATGATTATAACAGCCCTAAATATGACCTTATTGATGAGATAATATCTCATTCACGAGTAAATTTCGTCGAACTCGATAATGTGGCAGACTTTATACTGGATAGTAAAGACCCGACTAAATATCCCAAAAGCCTTTTTTCTTATGTAGATATTGGGAATGTAGATATAAATTGGGGCCGATTGAATCCAATTACTATGATTGGTAAGGATGCCGAAAGTTCGAGAATGCGCAGATTAATGTATGCAGATACGATATTGGTCTCGATTACCAGACCGACACGGAACGCCATTGCTATAGTTCCAAAAGAATTAGATGGGCAAATCTGCTCAACCGGGTTTGCTGTGCTAAAATGTAAAGGCAATATGAATAATCGGTTCTTATTTCACGCATTGAGAACCAGATTAGTAAACTGGGAATTTCAAAAAAACTGTAGCGGTTCTGGTTATCCTGCCATAAACCAAGAAATAGATTTGCCTAAAATCAAGGTGCCCAAACCTTTGATTAATGAACAATTAGATATCGCCAGGGAAACAGAAAAACTACTAGTCCTGGCTGAGATCAAAGAGCAAGAAGCTAGACAAAAACAGATAGAAGTAACTACTTACTTTGATAATTTATTGCTTCGGTCATCATAAGCCAACCCATTCCCCAAAATCAAATTAAGACACTACCTCTCACGGCTAGCCTGCCCCGGAAGAGGCGAGACGCCTGTGTAACCCGCTTGAAAAAACTTGGTATGAAAGGAAAATTCCCCTGGAGCTCGGTTTCAGGGGAATTTCTCATTTTGGCGGTTTGCTGGTAATTTTTTTTGACTATTCTGAACGGCTGTGGCCCCGCTGCTCCTTGATGAACCTTTCCAGACCGAACTGTTTGACCCGATAGCCGATTTGCCGCAGGGTCAGCCCCAGGTCCATGGCCGCCTGGGATTGGATCCAGCGGTGGCGCTCCAGGGCGGCCAGGATTTCCCGTTTTTCCATGTCTTTTAAGCGGGCGAGAAAGGCCTGCTCGGCGGCCTGGGCCTTCCGCGCCGGGGCCAGATAAGGGGGCAGATCCTTGACCCCGATTTCGGGGCCTGCAACCACCATACCCAGGCGTTCCACCAGGTTTTCCATTTCCCGAACATTGCCGGGCCAGGCATAATCCTGGAGAACTTCCAGGGCCTCCTGGGTCAGATAAAACCTGTGGCCATTTTCTTTGGAAACCTTGTCCAGGAAGTGATTAAGTAGAAGAGGGATGTCCTGCCGTCGCTCCCGCAAGGGCGGGATGCGCACCGAACCATGGCTCAAGAGATAGTAGAGGTCTTCCCGGAAAGAGCCTGCCTGGACCGCGTCGTCCAGATCCTGGAAGGTGTCGGCCAGGAGGCGGACATCCACCTTCCGGGTGCGGCTGCTGCCCAGACGCTGGATCTCCATTTCTTGCAGGAAGCGCACCAGCCTGGCTTGGAGGTTGAGGGGGAGTTCCCCGATTTCCTCCAGGAAGATACTGCCTCCGTCCGCTTCTTCCAGGCGGCCGGGCCGGGCCTTGACCGCCCCGGGGATGGCGTCCTTCTCATAGCCCAAGAGCTCCGCGGCCAGCAGGTTTTCCGGCAGGGAGGCGCAATTTATCTTGAGGAAGGGATAGCGGGCCCGGGGGCTCAATTCGTGGGTCATCCGGGCCATCAGGGCCTTGCCGGTGCCTGATTCTCCGATCAGCAGGACCGGGGCCCGGCCCGGCGCCAACTTGGTGAGCAGCTGCTGCGCCTTGAGGATGGCGGGGCTTTGGCCGACGATGAAGAAATTTCGAGCCTTACCCGAAAGTTCCAGGCGCAGGGCGGGATTTTCCAGCTCCAGGCTCTCTTCCCCCACCCTCTGCGTCTCCTCCGGATCGAGGAAGGGGGAAAGGAGCGCGGCCACAATGCTGAGGAAGCGCACGTCTTCCTCCAGGGAGACCTGGTCGCCGAACAGGCGGTCCACCAGCAGCACCCCCAGGGGCGAGCCGTGGCGCAGCAGGGGGACGCCGATAAAGGAGATCTGTTCCTTTTGGAGCTGCCTGGCCGGGGTTTGATTGAAAAATACCGGCTCCTGGCCCATGGCCGGGATGGCAAAGGGTTGGGCGGTCATCAGGAGCGTTCCGGCCAACCCTTCCCCCAGGCGGCAGCCGGCCCTGGACTGCCCTTCGGGAAGGAGATCCCGGGAGGCGCGGCAGCGCCATTGGCCGTTCTCCGGGTCCTTGAGGGTGACGCTGGCATGTTTCAATGACGTGGAGCGGCACAGAATCTCGTGGAAGGCTTCCAGGGCCTGCTCCAGACTAAGGGCCTGGCCAAGGCCCTGGCCAACCTCATAGAGAACCTGGATTTGGAGTTCTGGGAGGGCGGCTTCCATAATTAAAATTAGAAGCAAGAAATATGCCTGTCCTGGCTCACCCGACCAGGCCCCAGAATTATCAGTATTTACCAGAACCGCCTCTCTCTTCCATCCAGCCTTTGAAGGTCCTCGTGGTCTCTAATAATACAATTATGTAATTCCAATGATTGAATTAAGGACAATCTTGTCAGTTTGCCAGGAGGGCGTGATGAAAGGAAGGGGGGTGAGTACCACGCTCCCGGGAGGAGTTTGGGTAAACTTTGGGGCCGGGCAATTACCACAAGGTTTTTGCGATAAAGGGCCCGCGGTTCACCGGGGGCCTATCCCCCCGGGCCACCCAGATGGTCCTCTGCCCAGGGGCAAAGACCACACACACCACGGTGCCGGCATTGGCCACGGCTTCATCCGCCAGAATTTTTTCCAGGTCATGGGGAGCCAGGCGACGGCCGACGGCTAATTCCTGCAACCGCCGGTCCCTGGCCTGGCTGTAAGCCTCGGTGAAATAGTAGGGGGCCAGCGGCGAATAGGGGATCGGGGGTGGAAACCGGCCTTTCACGGCCTGCATGGCCGGACTCTGATAATGGTTGCTGGCAGTGATCAGGCCCTGCCGGGGCTGGCGCCGCGCCCCCCGTCGGGCGGAGAGTTCCAACACCAGCGCCTCCCTGGGATCGCAAAGCAAGAGATTGTTGCCGATGGTGCCCGGGAGCCGCAGGACCTGGTCGGCCGCCGCCGCCGCGCTGGCCCCCCGTTCCAGGGCCAGCCGGAAGCGCATGGCCGCGGGCATGCCCCGCAGGGAGCGGTCCCGGCTCGGGGCAGAGAGTTGGGCCAGGGCCACCCCGGCCTTATTGATGCCGGTGCATACTCCCACATACCCCGGCCAGGCCAGGGACGCCAGGGCCTGATCCTCATCCGGATCCAGGAGAAATAAAATTTGGAGCTGCGCCAGAAGGTCGACGAACAACGGGTAGTCCAGATTGCGCCCCATGAGATAGCTGCCGTCCCGGGTATGCCCTTCCCCCACCGCCAGGGCCGAACAACGCGGGCTGTTGTTGGCCAGGTCGTCGAGCACGTTAATGAGGAGGATCGACCCGGGGCTCACCTGGGCCCCGGCAGCCAAGGCGGCCATCTCTTGCTTGAGACGCGACGGGGTCTGGGGGAGAAAACCCCGGGCCAGGAGGAGGAGCCCGCCAAAGAGCGGCAAGGCCCCGGCATAAAGGCTGACCCGGGCCAGGTAAGCCAGCAGGGCCCGGCGCAGCTGCCGGATTTCCGCGCCCAGGGTTTGCCCGTGGCGCCGCCCTCTCTCTTGGGGGGTACCCTCCAGTTCAAGAGTGCGCAGCACCTGAGAACTCCGCATACCCATACTCCACCGCTTTAAGGAAGTTTAAGATATCTGCTCCCAAAGGCAAAGGCCGGCGAGATGAGGCGCGGCGGGCAGGGGTGATCTACTTGCTTGCCGTCAGTTTCAGCCACCAGCCGGCGGCCAGCCCCCAGACCGCATTGTAGAAAAGCACCAAAACCGGTGTCAGGTAGCCCAACTGCCAGCCGAAAAAGCCTTTTTGAGCCTGGAAGGGAAGAACCACCAACAAGGCCACGCATGAGGGTCCCAGGCTGTAGAGCAGGCCCCGCACCGGATAAGACAGCCCCAGCGGCAGGAGAAAGAGCCAGCCCCAGATGCCGCCCCACACCAGGCGCTGATAGAGCCAGGGCGGGGTGAAGGCCGGAGCGAGCTTCACCCCCAGACCCCCGGCCAGGCCGCTGGCCCCAAAAAACCAGACAAACAAGGCGTTAAGCAGCCCTCCCCAACAGCCGGCGGCAAAGGTTAGGGAGATATTTTGCAGGGTACGAGATAATTTCATGATCGTCCTCCATGCGGGGGGGGGCGGGAGCCAGCCGGGATGCCGCGGATTTTCCCTAATTTCCCTTGATAAGGGGCTTAGTGACCTCAAGGCGTTTCTTGATTTCGTTAAAAATTGCTAATTTACCTTCAACTTCAGACCATCTTTCTAATTCTTCCATATTTACTCTATTATCTTTTGCAACCAACACTGCTTGTTCTAGACTCTGTTGGTCTCTCCAATGGTAATACGAAGCAAGTCTATCTTTAACACACTCAGTTGCGGAAATAATCCTTAATTCACCTGTGGGGAAATTTAACGTAATAACTTCGTTTATTGGTTCGCCCCCAACAGAAAGTGGGCCTGATGGAAATTCCAAGAAAATATCCGTTTCAGAGCTTTTGAAGTACCTGTTTTCTTCGTGGAATCCTATTTCCAGAAGGACCTTTTTTAATTTCCTTCTGGCGACAGAGCCAACCTCAATAAAATCCAAGTCAAGGGAAGCATACTTATTGTCGGTGTAAATAGAGACACAACTTCCACCTGATAAGACAACATCAATACCTTTACTTTTGAGAAAGCTACAGATAAATGCTGCCAATTCTCCAATACCCATATCCTTGATCGGCTTCACAATGGCTTTCCGCTCCTCCTGGGCCTCCTTCTATTCATTAAAAGCGTCTCACGCTCATTTGGGGAGTAAAAAGTTAAAGCCTTTTTAAGAAGGTTTTCGATCTCTGGCTTAAATGGGTATCTAGGGTTGAATGAATACAAACGAGTCTTCCCCGCAAGACGGCTAGATAAAATTCCATTGGCTTCGAACCTCTCAAGCCCCCTTTGAATGGGAGTCAAATTCGTATTGTAAAATTTCGCGATCTCCCGGGCGTACCCCTCTCCTCTTGCAAAAAGAAAAATTAGGGCTCTCTCGGCGCTAATTGACCCGAACAGGGATGCTAACATTTTAATAGACCACTCATATAGGTCATGTGACCTAATAGGTAGTTCATATAACCTCTTAATGAGGTCAATATAAATTATATTCTCCAAAAATGCAACAGAAAAATCGGACCTTGTCTCGCACTGACATGGTTGCCACTGGCAACCTGACAAATGCTTGGCCCAGTGTAACGCTAAGGATGCGGGCTGATTAACTTCCAACAGAAAAAAAACAGGGCCCAGGTGGACCCTGCTTTCCCCGGCGGCGCAGGTATCCCCGGCCCCGGCCCCGCCGCCGGCTCCCCAGTATCGTGTCTCGGGAATATCTTTAATATCTCTTGGCCCCAAAACTCCCCCTCCCTTGAGGGGAGGGGGTTGGGGGGAGGGTGATAACATTTGGAGATAACAGAACAAATAATCACCCCCACCCGGTGTCGCCCCCTCAAGGGGGAGGGAATAAAGCGGGCTCATTTATTAAGGTTTTCCTGAAACACTACCCTAGCCCAGAATCGCCTTCAGGTCCTCATCCGGGGTGGTGATGGGCATAATGTTGAAGTTTTTCACCAGCACCTCCAGGACGTTGGGGGTGAGGAAGGCCGGCAGTGAGGGACCCAGACGGATGTTCTTGATCCCCAGGTAGAGCAGGGTGAGAAGGATGGCCACCGCCTTCTGCTCGTACCAGGAGAGCACTAGGGACAGGGGCAGCTCGTTGACGCCCACCCCGAAGGCCTGGGCCAGGGCCATGGCGATCTGCACCGCAGAGTAGGCGTCATTGCACTGGCCGATATCCAGGAGTCGGGGGATGCCGCCGATGTCGCCCAGTTGTTGGTCAAAGAAGCGGAACTTGCCGCAGGCCAGAGTCAGGACCACACAATCCCGGGGCACCTTCTCCACGAACTCGGTGTAGTAATTGCGGGTGGGCTTGGCGCCGTCGCAGCCGCCCACCAGAAAGAAGTGGCGGATTTGCTGGTTTTTGACGGCCTCGATCACCTTGCCGGCCACCCCCAGCACCGTGGTCCGGGCAAAACCGCTGTTGACCATGCCGCCGTCGCCGTCTTCGGGGAAACCCGGCAGGGCCAGGGCCTTGTCGATCACCGGCTGGAAGTTGCGGTCCGGGATATGCTTGATCCCCGGCCAGCCCACCAGCCCGCAAGTGAAGAGGTTGTCGGCATAGACCTCCCCGGGCCTTTGCAGGCAATTGGTGGTCATCAGGATGGCCCCGGGAAACCGGGCAAATTCCCTGGCCTGGTTCTGCCAGGCGGAGCCGTAGTGGCCATAAAAGTGAGGGTACTGTTTGAGTTTGGGATAACCGTGGCAGGGGAGCATCTCGCCGTGGGTGTAAACGTAAATACCCTTGCCGGCGCTCTGTTTCAGGATCTCCTCCAGGTCCAGGAGGTCGTGGCCCGAGACCAGGATGGCCTTGCCCTTCTTGTGTCCCAGGGGTACCTGGGTGGGCGCCGGGTCGCCGTATCTCCCGGTATTGCCGGCATCCAGCAGCTCCATGGCCCTGAGGTTAATCTCACCGCATTTCAAGACCAGGGGAATCAAAGCGGCGACGGCGAGGCCCTCGGCTGCGGTGGCCGCCAACCCTTCGTGCACGAAGGCGTAAACCTTGTCGTCCTCCTGGCCCAGGATTTGGGCGTGATCGGTGTAGGCAGAGACCCCTTTGATGCCGAACAGCAAGGTATGCTTCAAGGAGAGGACGTCCGGGTCCGCCGCCGGGTAGGATTTCAGGCCCACCGCCTCGGCCTGCTGCAGCATGGCTTCTTTATCGGCTCCCGGCGCAAAGGTGGCCGGACCCGCAGGGAAATCGACCCGGCCGCCCGCGGCCCGAACCTCGGCCTTGAGACCCTCCCGGAGCTGGACGCCCTGCTTGATGAGGCCGACGAATCGACCGGGGTCGAAGTCCACGTTGGTCAGGGTGGAAAAGGCAGCCTTGACGGTGAAGAGGTTGACCTCCCGGTTGCTGATTCCGAGCCGCCGCCCCGCCACCGCCACCTGGGACAGCCCCTGCAAGGTATAGATCAACAGGTCTTGCAGGCCCGCCACTTCGGGGTTCTTGCCGCAAACTCCCTGGATGGTGCAGGCCACGCCCTTTGCCGTTTGTTCACATTGGTAACAGAACATCTGTCTCCTCCCGACTGATAATTTTTGCGGAGCTTCATGGTTATGGCTGGCTGCGCCGCTCAGGCCGCTCGCGCCGCCGCCCTTTCCCAGAAGATAATCTCCGGGGCGCATGGCGGCCTTGACTTAAGGCAAAGAAGGGAAAATATTTTTGATTTTTGCCCGGCTCCTTGACACTACTGCTATAAAAAGTCATTTTGGCGCGGAGCTAATGATCGTAATTTTAAAACCTAGACCATTGGCGACGCTCAGGGGTGGCTAAAGGAAACTGGATTGAAATAGCTTGAAGAAGCCGGGACCTTTACCCGAAGGCGCCTCGGATTTTGTCCGGACTTTCATATTTCCTTAACCCTGATAAAGGTAAGCATTCGTTTTCAAATGACCATCCCCTGAGAAAGTTTTGTGAGCCAGTCCGGGCGAGGGCCCCTGCCGTCGAGGCGGGCGCCCTGCCGGGCCGCCCCTCATCGTGAGGGCGGATAAGGAGGTCCGCCCCTGCGAGGATTACCATTCCGGGTGGTCTTATTCCAGGAATTCCTTCAAGGCCAGGAGTTCATCCCGGATAGCCCGGAGCAGTGAATTGACCTGGTTTGCAGGCGGGGGGAAGGCGGGAGAGTCGGGAGGCAGGTGGGGCTGGGGCCGGCGGTTGAACTGGCGCCGCATGGCCTCCAGGCTCAGCTTCTCTTCTTCCCGGAGGCGCTTGATTTCAAAAATGAGTTGGATGTCGGCGGGGCGGTAAAGGCGATGGCGGGAGCGCCGGCGGCTGGGCTTGAGGAGCTTCCCCTGCTCTTCCCAATAGCGCAACACATGGGGGCGCACCCCGGTGAGGTGGCTCACTTCACCGATAGTGTAGAAGGCCTTGCGGGGGGTGTCTTCTTCCACGCCAGCTAACGCAGCTCCCCCTTAAGCTCCCGGGTCAGGGCCTGCACCAGGGCCTGATGATGCGGATTCACCAGGTCGTCGGTCAGGGTTCGCTCCTGGTCCCGGTAAGTGAGGCGAAAGGCCAGGCTGCGCTTCCCCGGCGGCACCTGGTCTCCAGTGTAGACGTCAAATAGCCGGGCCTCCTCCAACCAGGGCCGGCCATGGCGATACAGGGCTTCGGACACCTGGGCCGCGGCCACTGCCTCGGGCAGGACCAGGGCCAGATCCCGGTAGAGCGCGGGGTAACGAGGCAGCGGGGAGAAGAGCGGCGGGGTGGCGGCCTGCGCCAGGGCCTCCAAGTCCAGGTTGAAGACGAAGATGGCCCCCTCCAGGTCCAACCTTTCGCCGATTTCCGGCGCCACCTCTCCCAAACAGCCCAATTCCCGGGGGCCGGCATAAACCCTGGCGCCCCGGATGAGGTAGGGTGGCAGCGCTTCCGGGCGAAAGTTCACTTCAGGGATTTGCAGGCCCTCCAGCAGGCTCTCCACCACCCCCTTGAGGTCGAAGAAATTCACCGCCTCCCGGGAAGTCACCGCCCAGGAAACCTCCTCCCGGGCCCCGTACATCAGCCCGGCGAGCCAGTCTTCTTCCCGGGGCAGGTTAGCCCCGGGTTGGCGCAGGAAGACCTTGGCGGCTTCAAAGAGGCGCAGATCCTGGACCTGTTTCAGGGTGTTGCGCCTCAGGCTGTCCAGCAGACCCGGGATGAGGGAGGTGCGCATCACCGCCTGCTCTTCGCTCAAGGGATTTGCCAGGACCAGGGGCGCCGCGACGGAAGCCGCGGCCAGGCCTCCCAGGTGCTCCGACTGGAAGGCGTAGTTGATCACCTCGAAGAAGCCCAGGCCCAGGAGCAGTTGCCGGGTTTGGTTCCGGAGGCGCGCTTCCGGCCCGGGACGGCGGGTGTCCACCTGACCCCGGGGCAGGGTCACCGGGATTTCCTCGAAGCCGGCCAGACGGGCGATCTCCTCGATCAGGTCCACTTCCCGGAGCAAATCGTTGCGGAAAGAGGGCACCTGGACCGCCAAATTTTCCCGGTCCAGGCACACCGCCGGCAGGTGCAGGCGTTTCAGCAAAGCGGCGACGGTCTCGGTGGAGAAGTCGGTCCCCAGCACCTGGTTGGCCCGGGAGACCCGCAGTCCCAGGCGAGGATGCTGCAAGGGCGCCGGGTATTCATCCAACCGGGGGCCCGCCATCCGCCCGCCCCCTACCTCGGCCATGAGCTGGGCGGCCCGCTCCAGGGCGTGGATCACCCCCTCCGGGTCAACCCCCCGCTCGAAGCGGTAGGAGGCCTCGGTGCTGAGGCCCAGCCTCTTGGCGGTGCGCCGCACGGTGGCCGGGTTGAAATAGGCGCTTTCGATGAGGACCTGGCGGGTCCCCAGGGTCACTTCGGAATCCAGTCCCCCCATAATCCCGGCCAGGGCCACCGGCCTGGCGGCGTCGCAAATGAGCAGGGTCTCCTGGTCCAATTGCCGCTCCTGGCCGTCCAGGGTGGTAAACCGGTCCTCCTCCGGCCTGGAAAGGCGCACCACGATCTCTCCATTCTTTAGGCGCTGGAAATCGAAGGCGTGCAGGGGCTGGCCAAACTCCAGCAGCACGTAGTTAGTGACGTCCACCAGGTTATTGATGGCCCGGATCCCCGAGACCTGCAGGCGCCGGCGCATCCAGAAGGGTGACTGTTGCACCACCAGGCCGGTCAACAGGCGGGCGGCGTAGCGGGGGCAGTGGACCGGATCGAGAATGGTGACCTGGGCATGGAGGGGTTCCTCCGAGGCCGGCACCACCCTGACCTCCGGGTGGCGCAGGGGAACATCCAGCAGGGCCGCCACCTCCCGGGCCAGACCGAGGATGCTCAAACAGTCGGAACGGTTGGTGGTCACCGCCACTTCCAGGACCACCTCGGAGAGGTTTAGGACCGCGGCCAGATCCCGGCCCACCGGCAGGTCCTGGGGGAGATCCATCAGGCCCTGGTGATCCTGAGAGAGCCCCAGTTCGTCTTCCGCCAGCAGCATCCCTTCGGAGGCGATGCCCCGGAGTTTGGCGGGTTTGATCCGTTTGCCGCCGCAGATGACCGCCCCGGGCGGGGCAAAGGGATAAAGACGGCCCTGCTCCAGGTTGGGGGCGCCGCACACCACCCGGTAACTGTGGCTGCCGCTGGTCACTTCCGCCAGCCGCAGGCGATCGGCCTGGGGATGGGGCTCCACCCTGGTTACTCTTCCCACCACTACCCCGGAAAATTCCGGGGTCACCCGTTCAATGGCCTCCACTTCCAGGCCCGCCATGGTGAGGCGGTCCGCCAGGACCTCCGGGGCCACGGTGAGCTCCACAAAATCCGCCAGCCAGTTAAGAGAAAGACGCATAATGGCATATTTAACCCGTTAAGCGGCAAAACTCAATAACTTGCCAGGGAAAAACTTTATCCCGCGGGGGCTGGTCAGGCGTTTACATCCTGCCACCGCCTGGCAAAGTGGATGAAGGCAAACATGGCCAGGGCGGAGAAAATACCGGCGATGGCAAAGGGCGTCCAGACCCAACTGGGGTCGTACTTGTCCCACAAGAGCCGGGTCACCTCTGCCGGAGTCTGCCCCAGCATCCCGGTCAAGGCGGCGAAGGCTTGGGAGCGGTCCGGAAGTTCATGGACCTTCAGCACCTCGGACATGTATCGCAGGGCCAAACCCGCCTTTTCTCCGGCGCGTGCATAGATCTGCCCTCCCAGAAAAGACCCGTAGCCCCAACCGAAGGCATAGGGGATACTGGCGTAGCCCATGTACAGGGCCTTCTTGTCCGCCGGCGCAATCACCCCCAGGTACTCCCTCATCTTGGGGGAGCACATCATCTCCCCGAAAGAGAAGCAAACGATGCCGGCCAGGCAAAGGTAGATGGACATGCTGGAACCGACCAGATAAATACCCAGGCTGACGAAGATAAACCCGAAAAAAATGGAGGTGAGCCGGCGCATCACCCGGTTGGCGTACCAGGATAGCGGGGCGACCACGAGGATAATCAGCAGCGGGTTGAGGTTGATCACCCACTCCTGGGCCAGCTGGGGGCCCCTGGAGAGATTCCGGGAGAGCATGAACTCCGGCAGGTGTCGGGCCAGGGAGTAACTGTCGACCCAGTCCACGATGAAGTTGGGCAGCATGTCCCAGAGCTGCTCGAATACCGCCCAGAATACCGAAATGATGAGAATGAAGGCGAGAAGGCGCGGGTTGAGGATTTCCCGGACCGTGTCCGCCATTACCTGCCAGACCCCGCCAGAACTGGCGGCCCCCGGATTAACTTCCTGATAAGAGAACAGCCAGAGCAGGTTCAGCGAGACCAGCACGGCGCACCCATAGAAGACCATGGGCCAGGAGTATCCATAGAGAAAATGCGCCAGCGGCGGGCCCAGGAAGGCGCCGACGTTGATCACCATATAAAAAAAACCCCAGCCTACCCCGGAGGTCTTATCCGTGAGGGCCTTGACGAAGGTTCCCTGAATGGGAGGCTTGAAGACCGCGGTTCCCGCGGCCAGTAGCAGGCAGCCGGCAAAGAACGGCCAAAAGGCACGCTGGCTGGCCATCATCAGGTATCCCAGTCCCTTCAAGATAACGGCCACCACGATCTGCTTCTTGTAGCCGTAGCGGTCGGCGAAACCGCCGCTGACCACCGGCAGGGAAGACTGCACCAGGGCCCACCACAGGAAGATGAAGCCCTTATCGCCCTGGCTGAAGTGGAGTCCGCCGATCTCGTCCGCCTGGGCAATGTATATGGGGATGACCACCCGCACGCCATAGTAGGCGAGCCTCTCGATCATCTCCATGATGTTGGCCACCCAAAAAGGCCAGGGCAGGCCCCTGGCCTGTCCCCAGAACGACGAGGTCACCGGTTGGTCCCTCGGGTCCTGGCGGCCCCGGTCATCTTCGGTCTTTATGGGCATGATGGCAGGTCGGGGGCTTTTTGGCTCATGCAGGCGTCATCCCTTACCGCGGCGCCGGCTGGGAAGCCTGGTCCACCAGGTTTGCCCAGGTGCGTCTTACGCATCCCACATTGCGCGTGGGCGGGCGGGACGCCCGCGGACTGTAGGCCCCCAGAAAATATGGCGGGCGGGACGCCCGCCCCACCGGCATGGCGCGTAAGAGGCGCCCTTGCGTATCCAACGAAGATAATTACACCCACCTAAATATACCCGTTTTGATCATGGGGTGAATGGTAAATTGAGATAAAAATCCTCAAATTATGCGAATGATTCTTGACAGAACCCGAGGTTCATAGTTATTATAGTGCCCGGAAAATATGCTCGGGGGGAACTAGAATCCATTAAGGGGGGAATATCATGAAAAGGCGCACAGTGTATGTGGTTTTTGGGCTTTTCCTGGCCGTGGCCCTGGTCGCCCTGGCCGCACCGGCCAGCGCCGAGATGTTCGTGGAAGGTTACCTGGGCGGGACGGCGGCAGCCAATATTAATCAAGCTTTTACCATCCAAGACCTTCGTGGCTCCGGTGGCCCCGGTTTTTCCAATGCCAGCCAAGACAACCACTTGCAATTTTCTGGAGCACCCGATCCGACCGTGCTGGGCGGCCTAAAGCTCGGCACCTGGTTCGTCAAAGAGGGCTTCGCCGGGTATAGCGGCTATCCCGACTGGATGAAGTATTTCGGGTTCTATACCGATCTCAGCTTCCAGAAGTTGGAGATGCGCGGCCCCCTCAGC
>Ga0208038_1000050_pt1 | contig 131066 bp, 116 predicted proteins | sample June2015DPH_16_1_FD_184714 | JGI IMG/M metagenome (GOLD analysis project Ga0208038, IMG submission 184714) | Peatland microbial communities from SPRUCE experiment site at the Marcell Experimental Forest, Minnesota, USA - June2015DPH_16_100... | ecosystem: Environmental > Terrestrial > Soil >...
CGAGAGGTAAATTCTACCGTTCAATTGGCCAGGTCAATGCTGAAACAATCAAACGCTACATAGAACAATCTAAGCATCCATAATTTTTCTGAAGATACCGCAACCGTAAGGTTGCGGTCATTCATTCAGGAAATCCTGAAGGAAGACCCAGACGCGACATAGTTATAGTAATTGAAAACGGGTATCCGCGGCAACACCACAAACCCTGAAGGCGTTGATTTTAATTGCCATAGTTTTAAGCAAGACGATAACGTCCTCGTTCAACAAATTCAAGATAACCCTTATCTCGCAAGAATTGCAGTTGCTGACGAATTTTAGCTTTGATATGCCGATTATCGGGATGCTTTTTGCTTAACGCGTTTTCAAATCCATAGACTTCGTCGAGCGAAAACTCTTTGCGTCCAAATTTTTCAACGCATACCATAACATCTATGAGCCAACCCTTCGCACTTAGTTCTTTTTCTCCGCGCAAGAAAAGCGTCTTTTGCCACTCCGCAAGCACTTTTTCTTTTTGTTTAATGACTTTGTTTTTAACAAAAAATATTTTTCCAGTTTCTGGAATATTTTGCAATAGTATGTTGCAGCCAACCCAACCTGCACGGATTGCAGTTTGAGATAGCGGTTTTCGCTTTTCGATTATCTCTGGAACAAAAAAGTGTTTTGGAATAACTAGAAAGTTTAGTACCTCAAAGTTTTTTAAATCGTAACTGAGCAAGAAAAGGTTCGGGTTATGGCTATCCTGCAAGCGTGCAATCATCGTCCGATAAGCACCATCGACAATTTTTGTGCCCACAGCTTCTCTTTTGCTTTTTAGTTCATAATCCTCTCTGCAATTCGAGCAGAAAAAATCTGCAACGGGTCTATTGTTTTCATACTTATTAATCTCTAAATGCCCGCAGCTCGGACAATAAACTTGATTATCAACCCAATGTTCGGTTAAAACCCGAATTTTTTGAGATTGGCCTACGTATTTATCAGCAAGTTTTGTTTCAAAAGACAAATTCATAATTGGCACTCCAATTTTTTCTTAGCTCACCAACAGCATCCTGTTCGCCCATTGAATAACAGTTAATGTTATGTTTAAATCTAAATCTTTCCTTTCTAAAGAGTGGAGTTAGTTCTTTGATTATTTTCACCTCTTTTGTTGCATGTGACCGAGCCATTTGAGCTTAAAAGCTATAAAGTTTTATGAGGGGTAGAATTGGAAAGGATTATTGCCATATGGTAGAAAAACTTACCAGTCTTTAATTCCACGGCAGCAGGCTAAAGCCTGTTGGAGCATATTTGAATATCTAACAATAAAGCCATGTTAATTATGCCAAAAAGTAGATGAATAAAACACGTTTCTATGTTGAAAGTGCGCGTATTATTTCTATGTTGAACTATGTTGAATCATATTTGGAGCATATTAGAAGCATCTAGTAGACTAGGAGGGTAGCTTGAGCACACACACAAATATCAAAGCTAACGCGCTTGTAAACTGACTATTGGCTGGTTCATGTTTTCCCCGCAAGTTTAATAGGTATGTTTAAACTACTTTTACCACCAGCGTGAAACAGTATGACTGAACTTAAAGCAATTAAAGTCAGCAAAGAAACATACGCTGAATTAAACGCAATAGCTGGCGAACTGCAAGTCAGACTGAAAAGACCCGTATCAATAGAGGAAGCAATGAAACACCTCATAAACAAAAGAAAAAAAGGAACAAAAATCACGGATTTAGCCGGCTCATGGGAAGTAAACGATGAAGAACTAAAAGAAATTAAAGCATCAATAAGCCAGGCATGGGAGAAATGGAAACCACAAAAACAATAATCGACACCGACATACTGATTGATCTGCTGAGAAACAAAAAAGAAGCCGTAGCCTTCGTTGCAGCGCTCGAAGAGAAAAAAATTGAACTGGCCACAACCGTAATCAACGCTTTCGAGCTGCATTATGGCGCACATAAATCCAGACAACCCCAAAAAAACTTGCAAGCAACCAAAAAACTTCTAAGCAGACTGGATGTTTTGCCGCTGACGTCAAAGTCAGCTCAAATGGCAGGTCACATATACGCTCAGCTGGAAACAAAAGACCAAACCATCGGGCTCAGAGACACCATAATCGCCGCAATCGCCCTGACAAGAGAACAAAGCGTAGCCACACGCAACACAGAACACTTCAAAAAAATCACCGACCTCAAAATCATCTCACCCCAAGAGCCATAAGCAGACTATCAAAAGACAGTCTTTGGGTTAAATCCAACAATTTAAAAGAAACCCTGCGGCAACACAGAACGTGCAGTAAAAATAAACCATCGGTTTCGGTTATTATTCAATATTTTCGATTCCAATGTATATTTTTCCGTCATAATTAACTCTTCATATGTAGAAAGAGCACTGTTTCATGTTGAAAAGTGCGCGACTTATTTCCATGTTGAACTATGTTGAATCATATTTGAAGCCTAATAGAAGCATCTAGTAGACCCGAGGTAGATTGTGCACAAAAACAAATATCCTGTCTAAGCCGAAATCTTCCGCCAAGCTAACAAGCTTTATTCCAGTATTATTCTTGCGTCAACTGTTTCTGCGCCTTTCTGGTAAGCCATCACAGGGTTCAGGTCCAGCTCTTTGATTTCAGGATGATCCATGACAAGGCGTGAAGTGTTGCACAGTATGCTTATTAGGGCGTCGATGTCTGCAGGCGGCGTGTTTCTGTAACCCTTCAGAAGCGGATAAGCCTTAAGTTCAGTAATCATTTCCTCCGCATCATCCGGCGTTATGGGCGCAATTCTGAAGCTTACGTCTTTGAGGACTTCAACAAATATTCCGCCTAAACCAAACATTAATGTTTGCCCAAACTGAGGGTCTTTGATGGCTCCAACGATAACTTCAGTTGATTGCGGCGCCATTTCCTGCACTAAGATGCCCACGATTTTTGCGTTGGCATCGTATTTTTTAACGTTTTCCAAGATTTTTTTGTAGGCGCCGCTGACTTCGGCTGGGTTTTTCAGGTTAACCATGACGCCTCCAGCGTCGGATTTGTGGATTATGTCTGGTGAAACAATCTTTAATACCACTGGGTACCCGATTTCGCCAGCGTATTCTGCTGCTTCATCTTCGTTCAACGCCACTTTAAATTTGGTAACTGGAATGCCGTATTCCATACAGATGGCTTTGGCTTCAGGTTCAAGAAGCGCTTTTCTGCCTTCCTTTTTTGCCTGGTTAACGATTCTTGAGGTCTGATTCATGCTATTTTACCTTCCAACGACGTTTCTGTGTATGACATGTTTTATAGGTTTAAAATTGTTTTGATAGCCTGATCGCTTTTGGATGATGGATGCTCTTGCTTATTGTCGTTGTGTTCTGCAGATCAATAATACCAATTATTAATACGTAATACTTAATAGTCGTTACAACGAATCCTAAATACGACCAATAATGCAAAAGCAAAGCCTTAAAGAAAAACTCAAAGAATCCATAGCCAAGCTACGGCCCACTCGAAATGCAAACAAATCACCCAGCAAAAAAACCACAGAAACCAAAACATCAACAGAAAACAAACCAAGCAGTAATAAAAGATTCAAATTTCCAAAAATAAATCTAGGTTTCAAAAAGAAAACGCCAGAGCCAGAAATTCCCTCAGTAACCAAATCCTTACCAAAAGGAATCAAAATAGCCGACAAATACCCCTTGTACGAGCCGTTCTCCCAGGTTGTAATAGTTCAAGACCCCAAAACAGGCGAATACAAGTATGTTCTTGATGAACTGCAGCTTGACCCACTGGAACGAGGCATATACAAACGCATCCTAGACATACTGCTCGCCGAAATTGAGTCACCAAAAGAGCAAATAAAGGACCCGAGAAAATTCTTCGCTCAAGAAGCCAAAAAAATAGTAGACAAATACCGCATTAGCCTCGGCTGGTTACCTGATGTTTCATGGTACAAAATCATCTACCACGCAGAACGTGATCTCGTCGGCTATGGTAAAATCGATTCATTAATGCGCGACCCAAACATAGAAGACATTTCATGCGACGGAGTAAACAGGCCACTTTACATTTGGCACCGAACCTTCGAAAGCATAGAAACCAACGTTCAATTTGAAAACGATGAAGTCCTCGACAACATGGTAGTTAAACTTGTTCACATGGCTGGAAAACACGTCAGCTCCGCCTTCCCAATAGTTGACGCTTCTCTTCCCGGTAAACATAGATTAGCTGTGCTTTACAGGCGAGAAATCACACCTTTCGGAACAGCTTTTACGATCCGAAAGTTCCGAGATGACCCCTACTCAATAATAGATTTAATCAACATAGGCACATTCACCGAAGAACTCGCAGCTTACCTATGGATTTGCCTAGAAAACCGCGCCTCCATTATGATTCTCGGTGGAACAGCAGCAGGCAAAACCACCGCATTAAACGCCTTAGCCTGCCTAATCAAACCGGGAAGCAAAATCATCACAATAGAAGAAACCGCCGAGTTAAACTTGTCCGCTGAAAACTGGGTTTCACTCATTTCACGTCAAAGCTACGGTTTAGGCGGAAGCAACGTTGGTGAAGTACCCCTCTTTGACCTTGTAAAAGCTTCTATGCGTCACCGCCCTGACGTGTTAATCGTAGGCGAGGTGAGAGGTCAAGAAGCATACGTTCTCTTCCAAGCCTTAGCCACGGGACACGGCGGCATGTGCACCATGCACGCTGAAAACTTAGATTCAGCAGTAAAACGGTTAACCCAGAAACCCATGGAAATTTCTCCAGCATATATTCCATTAATGAACGTAGTCATATCTGTGCAGCGAGTGCATATAGTCAAGAACGGCGTAAAAAAGGCTTACAGGCGCATACTTTCCACGAGCGAAATTGCCAACTATGAAGATTATCTAAATATCTTCCGATGGGATCCAAACACCGACCAACAAATAGCATCTCCGGAAAATAGCGTATTGTTATCATCTGTTTCCAAACGGTTGGGAGTGACAACACAAGACTTACTTGAAGAAATGAAAAGACGCAGTAATGTTCTACACTGGATGCGGCAACAAAAAATCAGAAGCTACAAAGAAGTAGCGTCAATAATTGCAGAATACTACGCAAGACCAAAAGAATTCTACCAAAAAATCCACGCAAACGAGGAGGTAAAAGCAGTTGCCGCTTCTAGAGAAATTTGAAGCCCTATCCTATCGCCTCTTCGGGCGCTTTACACCGTATTTTTTGAACAATGTTTTCCACATTAAAGGTCCCTTAGAAAAGGGACGGGTAAAAATTTACCCTGAAACTTACATTTCGCTAATGATCTTCACCGCCATGCTGACTCTTCCAGTGTCAGTGCTGGCTATAGTGATTGTTTTGCTCACTCGATTTATACCTCTGCTCATTTTGGTACCGCTTCCGCTTTTTGTAGTCGCTGGTTTCTTAGCTGTGCCTTCAAATAAAGCCAGCGACCGAGCAACAAACTTGGAGCGTGAAATACCTTTTGCGGCAGCATACATTAGCGTCATGGCATCCGGCGGCATTGCACCGTACACTAGCTTCAAGCGGCTATCAGAAGTAGACCTTATGCCCGCAATGCGTGAAGAAGCAAGAGATATAATGAAAGACGTTGAAGTCTTTGGTGTTGACCCGCTATCAGCCCTTGAAGGGGCTGCAAAAAAAGTGCCGCTGGACATATTCAAAGATTTTCTTGGCGGTTACGCTTCAACTGTTATAATCGGCGGCGACATAGGACATTTCCTTGAGCGAAAAGCAGAAGACATATTCAAAGCCCGTGCGCTCCGCGTTAAAGCCGCTGCTGAACGCCTTGGAATGCTACTTGAAACCTTCATCATCGTTATGGTCATGATGTCGCTTTGTTTTTACATACTTTTCGCTGTACAGCAAATTCAGACGGGGACCAGCTCAGGCACCAACTTATCAACGTTCTCGGGCATACTAATGTACACTTACCTTTTCTCGCCACTGCTCGCAGTCGTATTCGTCTATCTAGCTCACAGCATGCAGCCGAAAACGCCGATAGTGGAAATGCGTCCCTACAAAGTGTTCGGGGTCTGCAGCGTAATAGGCATAATCGTATTCTTGCTGCTCACAAACTTCATGGGGGCAACCCATCTTCCCCTCTTCAGCACCTTGCAATCTTGGGGCCTTGATTTGCCCATAGCCCTATCTGTTGCCTTGTTTATTACTGTTGCGCCAGCAGCCGTAGTGGACACAAGATTGGCCAAGGCTAAGAACAGCATGGAAGAAGGAATCACAAGTTTTCTCAGAGACCTCACGGAAGTGCGAAAAACAGGTTTGTCGCCGGAAAAATGCATCGAAAGCCTGTCCACCCGAGACTACGGTGCCTTTAGCAAAGAACTTCGTAAAATCAGCTCCGATATTTCTTGGGGTATCCCACTCAAGAAGGTCATGATGGATTTTCTTCATCGCACGCGCAGTTGGATGGTGCAAATAGTAATGTTTCTCCTAGTTGAAACCATAGATGTTGGCGGCGGCACCATCGCAATGATTGAATCCTTGGCCCGCTTTAACAGTTTAACGGCAGAAGTGGACAAAGAAAAGAAAATGTCAGTTCGTCCCTACGTGATGATGCCCTATTTAGCATCAATTTTGCTTGTGGCAACAACTGTCATGATGATGAGTTTTACGACAGGCTTCGGCGTAACAAGCTCAACCGTCTCAAGCACGGCATCTGCAGCAAGCAAAGGCCTGATGCAAACGATATTCATGACCGCAGTTATCTTCAACAGTTATATCATTGGAATTGTGGCAGGAAAAATAAGTGAGGAATCAATCTCTGCCGGATTCAAACATTCAGCCATCCTTGTTATAATCGCCTGTTTAGCTGCGAAACTCATACCTATGTTCGTTAAAATTTAGAAGGAGCAGAAAACGCGTTGCCTATTCAAGCCCAAAAAAACATGCGAAAAAATAACCGCGCAATAAGCCCAGCAATTTCCACTGTAATTATGACAGCGGCAATTGTGGTATTGGTTCTTGTGGCTATGACCTATGCAAACGGCAGTCTAACTAATCAGATCGCTGGAGATGAGTTTACCGCAAATAAGCAGTTCATGCAATCAACTGGCTTGCAGATAGATAATGTAGCATGGACAATTGGACGAACAGAAACAGTTGATTACACAGCCAATTATGGGCAAGTAACATTTGTGCCCAAAGTTATTGACTATACATTCGAAATCTACAATGGAATTTCGTGGAAGACTATCTACAGCTCTACAACCGGCATGATACTGTTCAACATGCCCATACGCGATTACACCTTAGGCAATAACTATTTCAGTAGAATAATTCCCGCCAGCAGTGGTTCATTTTTGCAGTGGAACGCTTCTGCGTCAGTTTGCCAAGTATTTGCAACGCAAAAGGCCCCCATGCAGGATGGAAGTTATGCGAGAATAGTTGCAGTTCCCACTGTTAGAGTGCTCAATTCAGCCCTGGTCACAAGGATGAGCTACTATACGTTTTATTTACCATGTCTTGTTAGTGGATTAAGTCCGTATCTTTCGCAATCTGTTACGTTGACAGGCAGTAGTCTGACTAACTTAACACCCAGCGGTGCTATTACCCAAGTTCGCATTGACGCCACAGCTGTCAGCAATTCTCCTACGGGCTTTAATAATGCATTTTTTAACTTTGACAACACTTCAGAAACTATAATTATACCTTCTGGGGCCTCAATTGAATTTTATATCGGCACGGTAGAAGTCTCAATAGGGATGGGATCTTAATGCTGGCGAGGTGTGATACATGGTTAATATAACTATTGAATACATGATTTTGATTCCAATTTTAATCTTACAAATATTTCTATTACCCTTCGCCGCAGGCCTTTTCATGAATTATTGGTCAACGTCCAGTGATACGCTTGCCCTAAACGACGCTAGCACTCATCTAAGCAGCTCAATAGAGCAACTCTATTTCTTCTTAAACAATCCATCCGTCTCGTCTGGAACAGTAACGAACAATCTTGGCATTCCTCCGTACATAGGAAATTATGCTTACGTTGGGAATGCGACTTTAATCTCTGTTTCTGGTTCTGGTTCTGTCTCTGAAAAAGTCTTGGAATTAACCCTCACGTTGATAGGAAGTACGATTTCGACTACCACACCCGTTACTTTGGGAGAAAATGTTCAGTGGTTGAACTCCACATTTATGAGTAACTCAAATAGCGCTTGCATTAACGGATATAAAGAGAGCAACAACACAATTTTGCTGTCTTTTGGAACGTAGGAGGAAAAAAAGTGTCAGGCGTGTCTATAGATCATCTCATTTCAATTGTGGTGTTATTTGCTGCAGTTTTGCTCTTCATTGGTCTCTTCAACCAAACGCTTTCCGTCGCGGTAGATTATCAGCGTAACACATCAACTGCAAAAACGTGTGGTGACCTCTTAGATACGATGCTGTTGACTCCTGGAATTCCAATAAAAGGTACTCCAGTAGCGTTTGGGCTGCAGGATCCATCATTGACTCAATATCAACTCAGTCCCTTTTCATTGATGCGTCTAGATTCATCAACAGAAGCTCCGATAAGTTATCAAAAAACAGACCTAACCTATAGCACAATAACAACTAGCCCCCACAATTACTTGCTCTACCCCTACACCGACATGATTAATTATTCCACCGCATTGACGTTGCTGGGAATAAGCGGCACTTACGGATTCCAACTGTCGTTAACTCCCACGCTGAACGTTTCTATAGCCCAGACTTCCCCCTCAACCGGTCCGTTAAGCTTATCGCTGGGCGTCACTGGAACCGGTTTTCCTCTTGCGAATGCTAACGTAAACTATCTTTTAATTCCAGTGCTTCTTAACACGAACTATCCCGATTTCGAAACTATAGCTCATCAAACAGGAACTGTAAAAACCAATAGCGTAGGCTCAGCTTCTATAACATTCTCGAATTTCTCCCCAAACCCAAATCTGACATACGCATTTGTAGCTTATGCCTATCTTGATGGAATCACGGGTATAGGTTATTACGAGCCTTCCCCTGTGGGAAACCAAAGTATTGTGCCATTTCTTGATCCACTTTCCACTCAAAGTGTAACTTTGGCACATAGCGACGACGTTCCCCACACCTCCACTAATGCAAATACTTTGTATTACAATACAACTTTCATTTTGGAAAGTCAAAACTATGCTATTCAAGAAACCTCCCTGGGAAGTTCAAATCCATCTGGCAACGTTACTTCGGGCACAGGAACAGGAAATTCGCCTATTTCAATTTCGATGGACTCTTACACTCCAGGTATTCTTGTAATAGCATATGATAACGCTGGTAACAGTGGCGTCGTTATGATGCCGTGGGGATTTAGTTCATTAGGTTTTTCCATGACATTCGGAGGAACTCCACTCAATCATGGGTGGGTTGCAACAGACTTACGTCAAGTGCAAATTAACGGGGTTTCTTATCAGGCAAAGCTTTCTCTTTGGAGCGTACAGGGTCACCAGGAGTCAGGCTAATATGATGCGAACAGTTGAAGTTCTGTTAGTCGTATTTCTTCTGGGCGCGGCATATGTGGCTACTTCTAGCTACATTACTCTTCCATCCCCAAGTAGTGTATCTCCTTTAGACTTGAACCAGCTTGCCTATACTACTCTGCAAGAACTAGACGCGCGTTACGATTTGAGCTCAGCAGCATTCCAGACAAATAACCTTACTGCATGGGGCAACCTCCAGATTGCGCTCGCAGCATCATTGCCGCCAAACATGGTCTATAACCTCACGGTCTATAACGTAAACACTAACTCAAACGGCGCACCTCTATACTCAAGTGTAGCTTCAATTTCTAACGCGGCAAATCTCGTAAGCTCAGATGCTTCCTCATATTTAGAAGCCTCATCCAATGTAACCTATATATCCACACCGCAACAAATTTCCACAAATGGAGTTCCTGTAACTCTATACATTTTGGACTGTAGCGACACTAACGGTTGGTGGACTACCGGCTACACGCCTTCCAGTCTAGCTCAAACAGTGTACAGCCTTCTATCGCCTTACTTTAAAACTACTGTAATGGTTCAAAATACAAATCAACTAAATCAGCTACTAAATGGCCAGTCGCTTAAAGGAGAAGCCGTCAATAATGCAATCATCATCAATACCTGTGGTGAAGCTGTACCAATACCAACAAATTTTAGCAGCAAATCTGGGCTCAATTATACTCAAGGTTACGACTCTAAAGATAGTTCTTACGCCACGTACGATTACACTTTAGGCAAAATTACCCAGTTATACAACTGGACTTGGGTCAGCATAGTAGGATACCCATTCTACTACGTCACCAATACAGGCTCCCTAAGCAACTCTCAAAACAATTTTGGTATATATGGAATGAACATGGTACAGGGGTATGGACTGAGCGCTTTTCTTGAAGGATTGGATAACCAGCCCTACAGCTATACTGGCTCGTCAACAGGACAGCCGGGTGTCGTGTACTTAACCAGTCAGGTCCAAAGCTTGTGCAATTACTATGGACTTTACCCCTCTATTTCTCAGACCTCTACACGTGCATTACCTGCCTCAATAACGACGCAGTACCATTTGGTAGTCACAAACTCCCTATTTACCACAACTAGTCCAAATAATCCTGGTGCTGTTTACAGACACTTAAACGGTGCGAATTATCAGGGTGGATTCTTTGCGCTCGGAATGGCTAGGATCCCGGATATTAGATTGGCTGCCCTGGGTATCCTATGTGATTATCAGCCGGCTAGGTATGGTTCTCTGTATACGGCTGCAGGAAGCAACCGACTTGTAGTGCTGCAGTTGGGGATAGTTGGGGGCGGATGAAATGAACAATCGGGGGCAATTCACGATCATTGCGGCTTTGCTTGTGGCGATAATTCTTGCTGGCACATTAATAGCAGTTTACGCAACAATCCGCTATGATTCAAGTCAAAGTAAAACTCCTCAAACATTAACTGCGACAGATGAAACAAACTCGGCACTTTTGAAAGCTTTAGGCTTTACTGTAGGTTATTACGGCTCAATTCTCCAGGTAACAGGTAACCAAACGTATGCTTATGATAAATCGACGATTTATATGAACAGCGCTTTGCAGTACATCGCAAGCATGAATCCCTCTTTGGGAGAAGCGATAAACATGACGAGCCTGAAGCTTAGCACCACTTGGTTTTCAAATCCTAGCATCAGCACAGGCACGCTTTCGGTCGTTTATGATCTAGCAGACCTCAACATCTATGGCGTAAATTACACCACTTCTTGCAGTTTAGGTGTTCAAATATTTAATTCACCAAGCAGCAATCAGGTATGCGTAAATGTGACTCAAGACTTAACTGAACCTTTAACCAGTTTAGGGCAACAAAACTTTGCCTTCTACTTTTACAATTACACGACTACCAACTGGCAGCTAATAAATCCAAGTTTGACTCCAACGATTTTCACCAATGGTACCTATTTAATCAACGTTCCTTCTGAAGTAACCTCTGCGGCATTTATGGTTCAAGTGACGGATTCACGGGGAATAATTGTTGAGGCATCTTCATTCAACAGTTACAACCTAAATTTCGCGTTTTCGGCGCAAAGTTCTCCCGCTCCAACTGTAGTGGAATTACTACAGAACGGCACTATGTTATGGTCTGGGCAAGATCTACTAAATACGACTCAGGCGCAACCAATTCCACCTGTTCCAGTATCATCCTTAAATTTATGTCAAAGCGGCTCGACTTCAGATATTCCATTTCAAGTGGAAGATTGGGCATCAGGGTATCAGATTCCATTAGGCCTGACTAGCAATTATACAATCTTTAGCGATAACCAAATGATTGTTTTTGAAGTAAATCCATCAATGTCAAAATTAACGTTATGGTGGAACGGAAGCGACACAGCAATCCAACCGTCTGCAGCCTACACGGATATGTATTTCACTGGCGACAACTCTGGCGCTGCAACTCTTTCAAATGGAAACATCACCTTACAATTTAGTTATCCAAACGGTATTTTTCAAGTAACTGCAACCGTAGGAAATAGCGCGGGTGGAAAGGTAATTAGCACCGCAGATTTCATGCGTATCGACGCTGACCATACCAGCATTGGATCAGGTTCGCCTGCATATGTAATACAAAAGGGAGTTATAAGAGATATTGTTCAGGAAGAAGCAGAATGGAGTAATGGACCAACAACCTGTCCAAACGTTTACTCCCAAATGGTGCTTACGCTCCCTGCGAATGCAACGTACTACACTTACCAGCTTAGACTAATTTTCATAAACTCAACCGTGGCCAGAAACATCAACGATATCAGTCCAATTCAACTGACGACTTCGATAAGTCAACCGCGAGCTATGACTGAGAACGGAATCACTACAAACGGAATTCCCATTGTTTCAACCAGCAATACATATTTCACTAACAGTACTGGGAGTGCCCATCATTGGAGTGAACTAATTAATGGTGCATTGCAAGGAACGGGGATAATGTTCACGGCTAGTGCGAATCAACAGCTTTATGCTTTTGATAAAATGGCTGGTAAATTTACAGGGGCACTTTATGCAAACAGTGCTGCTACCCCCCCAGTTATTGAACTTGATCCTGTTACTTCGGCAGGCCCAGTTTCGTTCACTTCAGCTTTGGACTTAACTTGGTACGGCGCCGTAGTAACATTTAACGGTGTAAATCCCATATACGCCACCAGCGGAAACTCCGGTTTATGGCCTCTTGTAGAGCAACCGCCCACAGTAGCCATTACTCCCCAGTCTTCAGCCGCGACCTCAATAAACCTCTCTCCTTCGTGTGGTAATGTAGGCGCGTCTGTTAAAGTATTAGGCGGTGGGTTCATCCCCAACTCTCAAATAACAATTACGTTCAACGGAAAAACCGTAGCTACAACTACAGCGAATGTTTACGGGGAGATTCCATTAGGAACCACATTCGTTATTCCATCTTATCCGTTTGGATCTTACACAGTTACTGCTACTGACACGAGTTCTAATTCTGCATCTACAAATTTCGTGCTAACTCCCTTGGATCATTTCACTGTGACTGCTTTAGGCGGCGGAAACATCAGCACTCAAACTGCAGGTACCGCTTTCAGCATAACCATCACCGCTAAAGACTCAAGCGGTAACACAGTTACAAGCTACACTCAACCCAGCACTTTGTCCGTGTCTATAGGAACAATAAGTCCAACAAGCACTGGGGAATTCACTAATGGAGTCTGGACCGGCCAAGTAACACTCACTCAATCAGGCACAAGCATTTCAATCTCTACAGCTGAAGATGGCAAAAATGGACAAAGCAACACATTCGGGGTCAATGCTGGCGCTGCTGCACGCTTTGTGGTTTCTGGGTTTACAGATCCAGTTACTGCTGGTACTGCTAGTTCGGTTACGGTTACGGCTTATGATGCGTATGGTAATGTAGCTACTGGCTATGCTGGTACTGTTAAGATTACTTCGAGTGATAGTCAAGCTGTTTTGCCTGCGAATGCAGGTCTTACTAATGGTGTTGGCTCTTTCAGTGTTACTTTGGAAACTGCTGGTTCACAATCGATTACCGCTACAGATACGGTGACCAGTTCAATTACTGGCTCTCAAACTGGTATAACGGTGAATCCTGCTTTGGCTGCTCCGACTGCGTCTGCTTCTGCGGGTACGGTTGATCGGGGTCAAACTTCAGCTTTGAGTTCGACCACAGTTACGACTGGCACTAGTCCGTACTCGTATCAGTGGCTTGAGGAAGCTCCTGGCGCCACCACCTACTCATCAATTAGCGGTGCAACCTCCAACAGCTATTCTTTTGTTACTTCTGGTTCTACGACCACGGGTACTTACTCTTTTGAGCTTAAAGTGACTGACAGTGCCAGTACCCCGACTATTGTTACATCTAACGCGGTTACGGTTAAGGTGAATTCTGCTTTGGCTGCTCCGACTGCGTCTGCTTCTGCGGGTACGGTTGATCGGGGTCAAACTTCAGCTTTGAGTTCGACCACAGTTACGACTGGCACTAGTCCGTACTCGTATCAGTGGCTTGAGGAAGCTCCTGGCGCCACCACCTACTCATCAATTAGCGGTGCAACCTCCAACAGCTATTCTTTTGTTACTTCTGGTTCTACGACCACGGGTACTTACTCTTTTGAGCTTAAAGTGACTGACAGTGCCAGTACCCCGACTATTGTTACATCTAACGCGGTTACGGTTAAGGTGAATTCTGCTTTGGCTGCTCCGACTGCGTCTGCTTCCAAGAGTACGGTTGATCAGGGTCAAACTTCAGCTTTGAGTTCGACCACAGTTACGACTGGCACTAGTCCGTACTCGTATCAGTGGCTTGAGGAGGCTCCTAGCGCTGGTTCTTACTCATCGATTAATGGTGCAATCTCCAACAGCTATTCTTTCGCTACTTCCGGCTCTACGGCTACGGGTACTTGGAGTTTTGAGCTTCAGGTGACTGACAGCGCTAGTATCCCGGTTGTGGTTACTTCTACAGCGGTTTCTGTTGTTGTGAATGTTGCTCCGACTGTGAGTGTGTCGCCTGCTTCTTGGACTATGGATGTTGGTCAGTCTCAGACGTTCTCGGCTACTGCCTCTGGTGGTTCGGGTAGTTACTCGTCTTATCAGTGGTATGTGGGTGGGGTATCTCAGTCTGGTAAGACTGCTTCAACGTTTAGTTATTCTCCTGCTTCTGCGGGTTCTTACTCGATTACTGTGACGGTTACTGACAGTTTAGGTGCAACGTCAGCTCAGTCTACTGCTGCTACGGTTACGGTGAACTCTAAGCTTGTTGCTCCGACCTTGACGGCTACACCGACTACGGTTGATCAGGGTCAGACTTCATCTTTGACTTCCTCAACTGTTTCGACTGGTACTAGTCCGTATACGTATCAGTGGTTGGAGGAGGCTCCTAGTGGTTCATATGTTGATGTCGGTACGAATTCAGCGAGTTTCAGTTTTGTCACTACGACTTCTACGGCTACGGGTACTTGGCATTTTGAGCTTCAAGTGACGGATGCTGCTGGGGTTGTTGTGACTTCCAGTGCGGTTACGGTTACGGTGAACACTTAGGGTTAAGAGGTAAAAAGTATGAGAAAAAAATTATTAACACGTTTGCTTGTCGTATCATTCTTAGTTTTACTTTTCGTTTCCATATCTGCGGTCGTCGTTAAAGCAGATAGCGCGCATGTGTGTTCCTAAAATGGTGAAAAATGGTTTTAAGTCTGCTTTCTGCTTTTGGGTCACGTTTCAAAGCATGAACTGTGAATGGTCAACATCGTAGGATAGAGAGCAAAAACGGAATTATGACCAATTTTCACCAATTTCGGAACAGCCATGCGCGCGCTGACATTTACTGCCACTGCTAGCGGCGGTTCAGGGTCTTACACGAGTTACCAGTGGTACGTGAATGGACTCTTAGCTCAGTCGGGTGCTGCGCCAATGATGCTTTTCACTCCCAGTTCTTCAGGTTCTTACTCGATTACCGTTAATGTTACTGACAGTTTAGGTGCAACGTCAGCTCAGTCTTCCGCTACATCGGTTACGGCGAGTGCTTCGCCGACTGTGAGTATCGCGCCTGTTGGGTCCGCTTACGATGGATGTTGGTCAGTCCGAGACGTTTACGGCTACTCCTAGTGGCGGTACGGGAACACTGAGTTATCAGTGGTACTTGGACGGCGTTGCAGTTGGCACTAACAATGTAAGCTACTCCTACATTGCTTCGGGAACTTCGCATTCGGTTACTTGTACGGTGACTGATAGCGCTTCTGTTCCGGTTACTTCTGCCGTTTCAAACGCGGTTTCTGTTACTGTTAACCAACTCGCTATTACGGTCATTCAAGGCGCTAACGGATTGATTTCGCCTGGAACGATCACTGTTAACTATGGCGCTACTTCAAGCTTCACTATTACGCCTGTTAATGGCTATCACATAGTTGCCGTTCTGGTGGGTAATGTTTCTCAGGGAGCTGTTTCATCGTACACGTTTAGCAATGTTACTACGAACTGCTCAATCACCGCGAGCTTTGCAATTAACACACCAACTCCAACACCAACTACAACACCTACACCAACCTCAACACCAACAACCAAAATCGACCTTACAGTTCCAGAATTTCCTATGCAATCACTAATAATTGCGTTAGTTGTCTCAATGATATCAGTCCTAGCTGCGGTTATTGTAACAAAGAAGAGAATGCTTGGAAAAACCAACGTGTTTCAAACAATCTCCCTGCTCCAGTAACGCTCAGTTCTGTTTCGTTCCAAACTGCTTGGATTTAGCATGGATTGATTTTGTAGTATCTTTGATGGTTCCGGGCCATTTTTATAGTGGATACTTCTAACTTGTGCGGATATTAGCTGAGATGCCAGCGACAATAACTTGAGCGTTGGTAACTAGCTTCTATATCGATACTGATTTTTAATTAGTATTAACCATTCATATTCAATAAATACGATTAAGTAGTTTTATTGAATTGAAAGGTGAAGACTATTAACGTTAAATCAATAGGTATAATTTCCCGCTTTAATTTGTTCCAAGCAGTTATGGCGCATTTTATTAGTGCGATAAGAAATCATAAGAAATACAACAAGGGATTAGATTGACCTATCAAGCAGTCTTCATCGCGGCACAGGTGGCAGTTTCAGCAGTCTTGCTCACTTATGCGTCATGGAGTGACTATAAAACTCGCGAAGTAAGCAACCGCGTCTGGGCAATCTATGCACCTATCGCAATCGTGCTCTCGCTAGCAGAGTTGCTCCTCTATGATCCCTCAAAGCTTGTCCTTTTCGGCGTTAGCGTAGGCTTTACCGTCGGGTTAGCGTTTCTTTTGTTTTATTCAGGTGCATTTGGTGGCGCTGACTCAAAAGCCCTCATGTGCATCGCCCTTGCCTTGCCATTCGCCCCAGTAACCCTATTCACACCCATCTTAGCTGGAAGCTTGTCCCCCATCTCACAGGTCATATTCCCATTAACCATATTCAGCAACGCCGTCTTATTCGCAGCAGCAAGCGGCATATACATGATACTGCGCAATTTGGTTTGGCACAAAAAAAATGGCAAAAAAATGTTTACAGGAACACTTGCACATGAATCGATGTGGAAAAAAGCAGTTATCTTGATAACTGGTTACAAGGTGACGGTTGCAAAGTTAAAGGAGAAATGGCATGTTTTCCCGATGGAAGATGTAGACGGCAGCGAGACCGCTTTACAAAGAAAACTGGTTGTTATTCCAAGTGATGAGGGACGAGATAAAATTGTTGAACGCTTATCTAATGCGGTTCAGGCAGGAAAAATCGACACTTATGTGTGGGCAACACCCGGTTTACCAATGCTCATATTCATAACTTTAGGTTTAATTGTCGCGTTACTATGTGGAGATGTAATTTGGTTGCTAGTTAGATTTATCCTCGGATGAAAAATCAAAATCTTCATTGAACATGTTTTTGCCACGTTTTGAATAAGAGACCGATGCAATCACGGTAAGAACTAAGCCAAAACTAACAAATGCAAGGGCATATCCTTGATATGGATAAGAAGCCCAATTTAGACCAAAATTTGAGCCGCCTGCTTGGTAAGTATAGAAGAAAGCGCTTATCACGAACAATACAAGCGCCAGTGATAGTAAGCAAACTTCCGTTTTAAACTTCATACCCCTCCACTCCTCTTCCAAGACCCGTGGCTCTATCTTTTTAATCAAAAGGTATTTTAGCTTTTTGGAAATACACCTACAGGAGCATTCTGATGTACAATCTGGAGCATAAAAAAGAACTGCAAAGCTTTCTAATGGAGGAGCCGAAAGAATGCAAAGTCGCCGTTTTACCCGATTTTTTCCTTGACAGACTCATAAGTTTGAACTGGAATCCATCAGAATTTTCAGGGTTAATTTCGGATGTGGCTAAACGAAAAGGCGGCAGCATCGACGGCATCCACCAAACTGACCTGCGAGGCGGAAACGCCATTAACGTGGCATCAGCCCTAGCCAACCTAGGCGTCGAGGTAACGCCGATTGTTTGCACAAGCGAATACGGCATGCAACAAATAAAATATCACTTCAAAGACGCTCCGATCAATACTTCACACATAAAAGTTCATGATAAGGCTTCCATAACAACCGCACTGGAGTTCAAAAACAAAAACGAGAAAACAAATGTTATGCTACGAGACTTAGGGGCACTTGCGGATTTTGGTCCAGCGAACCTCAACGAGAGCGATTATGCCTTGATAGAGAGTGCGGATTATACTTGCCTCTTTAACTGGGCAGGTACATTAAAATTCGGCACAGCGCTGGCTCAAGCAGTTTTCGGCAGAGCAAAAATGAAGGGCAAAGGCAAAACTTACTATGACACTGCAGACCCCACGCCTAACAGCGGTGCAATCGCTGAGTTGATGGAAACGGTCCTGAAATCCAATCAAGTGGACATTCTGAGCCTAAACGAGAATGAAGCAATCATTTACGCCTCAATGCTTGACAAGACTCTGGATGGTAAAAAGGGGCATTTTGCGTTTACTGAGTTAGCAATGGAAGCCGCACGCGTTTTAGCAAAGCATTTGCCAGCAAGAATTGACTTGCATACCACGGTTTTCTCCGCCACTTTAAAGGGAAAAACAGAGGTTGTGGTTCCTACGTTTAAGGTTAAGGTTTTACGGGCAACTGGCGCAGGTGACGCTTGGACTGCAGGAAACATTTTAGGCGATAGAAACGGTCTTTCGGACGAGTGTCGTTTAATGTTGGCAAACGCGGTTTCCGCTTGTTATCTTTCTGACCCTGCTGGAAATCATCCTTCCCAGAGTAAACTTTTGAAGTTTATTCTGAAATCAGAAAGCAAACTAAACGTTTTTTCTTTTTAGCCTTTTTCAATTTTTCACATTATTTCCAAAGACGCAGATGCCCGTGTTCATGGTTTTCCTTCCTCAGAAGAACCTAATTTTTGTAGCATTGTGATGGTGTGGTAGGTGTCTGCGAAGGTTGATATGCCTAGGTCTGAGCGGGCAAAACCGCCGTTTTTGTTCTGGCACTTCAATATCCAGTCTATCGTTTGTGATGGGTACCGGCTTTTTTCGCCGAGCAAGTCAAGGGTCATCACGCCGTAGTATGTGTGTTCAATGTAGGGTGAATAATTTATCGGTATAACTGTGAAGCCGCCATAGGGTTTTTCGCATGCCCTCACAAATGTGACGGTTTCATCTAAATCTTTTAGATTCTTCATAAGAAGGTTCAGAGAAGCGACTGCATAATAGGTAGAGTTAATGTTTGATTGTCCTTCTATTCCAAATCCGCCGTCTGCGTTTTTGAAGCCAAGCAGCCACTTCGTCACATCTTTCGTGTCGACATTTATTTTCAGCAGGTACGCAAGTTCTAGTGCCATGAAGGTTGTCGTGAACTCTGAGGAGGCATCAGAAAAAGAGTTGCTGTAACCAAAATAATTCTTGGAGTTGAGAATTGAAGCAATGCTTTTTTTCAACTTTGCTTCGAGGTCTTCCCTTAGCAGTAATGAAGCCTTAGTAACGTAGTAGGTCGAGTAAATGATGTCCAAGCGAATGCCATTTATGAATTTAATTGTCTCCTGCGCGTTGGGAAAATTTGTTTTTAGTAAATTTAGAATGGACAGCCCGTAGTATGTGTCTTGGGCGTTTGATTCTGCACCTTGGCAAAAAGTGTAGCCGCCATCCTTATTCTGTCGATTAACGACGTAATTTACAACTTTTGAGCGTAAAAGATCATTTAACCGTCTTGGTTTAATCAACGTCATCGTCATCCTTCCACTTCGAATATAGTAGAAGCTATTATCCTCTGCTAAACGGCAAAGGCGGTTAAAGGCGAGCCTCATCGTCCAGTAGTCTTGGATAAGACTGCCAAATAAGCGTTTCTTCTTTGTTATAATGGATTGTTTAAATAAGCCAAATTATTTTAAGCAACTAGCTTTAACCATGCAGTAACAATTAACTATAAGGTTCGGGTACGGATGGCTAAACTGTTCGGAAGCTCAGGCATTAGGGGCTTAGCAAACGTTGATTTGACGCCTCTTTTTGCATGCAAGGTTGGTTTAGCGGTGGCTGCGTATGCAAAAGCCAAAAAAGCAGTTGTAGCCCGTGACACGCGAGTTTCAGGAGACATGCTTGAGGACGCCTTGGTTTCGGGTTTGCTATCAAGCGGCACAGACGTTTATTTGGCAGGCATTGTTCCGACGCCCACTTTAGCTTACGCCACAAGAGCGTTAGGAGCCGATGTCGGTTTTATGCTTACTGCCTCGCATAACCCGCCTCAATATAACGGGATAAAGGTGTTCAGGGGTGACAGCCTATCATACGCTGACGAGGACCAAGATGCTGTAGAAAACAATGCGTTGAAGGGGACTTTTGCACTGTCAGATTGGCGTAGTCTAGGCAAAACCATCCCTGTTAACGCAAGCCAAATCTATATGCAAATGGCGTTGAAAGCTGCCCCTCTCCATAAGCCCTGGCGGGTTGTCGTTGACCCAGGATGCGGCGCCACCTTCAACATTGCCCCTGCACTTCTCAAAGCCATTGGCTGCAAGGTAACTGCTATTAACGCTCAACCAGACGGGTATTTTCCAGCGCGAAAATCTGAGCCGACCGCTGATTCTCTCAAGGATTTGGCGACCATTGTCAAAACTCTTGGCGCTGAAGCAGGCGTTGCTTTTGATGGTGACGGCGACCGAGTAGCTTTCGTCGATGAGAAGGGCGTTTTTGTCAGCTTTGACCGTTCATTGGCTGCGTATGCTGCTTATGCGCTTAAGCAGAGTGGCGGTGGAACAGTTGTAACAAATGTTGAGGCGTCAATGTGTGTTGAAACTATGGTGCAGGCGCAAGGCGGCAGGGTCATTCGCACCAGAGTTGGAGATATTTACGTTTCAGAAGCCATTAAGCGGTCGGGTGCAGTTTTCGGCGGTGAACCGTGTGGTGCATGGGTGCATCCGCAAAGTCATTATTGTCCTGATGGACCGCTTTCTGCAGCGCTAATGTTTAAGGCTTTGGAAGAGGAAAACAAAAGTTTAAGCGAGTTCATCTCTGCTGTTCCAGAGTACATTACTCGAAGAGAAAACATTGCCTATAAGAACGCGCAGAAGTATAAGGCAGTGGCAAAAATTGGGGCAGCCCTAAAAACAGAGTTTGCAGATTACAATGATTTCTCAACGGTTGATGGTGTTCGGTTAACGCTAAAACATGGTTGGTTGCTGGTTCGGGCTTCTGGAACGGAACCGCTTATCCGTTTAACTGTTGAAGGAGAATCGTTAGCAGTGGCAAATCATATAACTGAAAAGGCAACAGCAGTAATAAGGAAAGAAGTTGAGGCTGAAATGAAATGAAAGCTGTATTACTTGCGGCTGGCGAAGGCGTCAGGCTTTTGCCCATAACGGCGACGCGTCCTAAGCATTTGATTAAGGTTAGCGGAAAACCGATTCTGCAGTTCTGCTTGGAGGCGGTAAAGAACGCTGGAATAACTGAAGCAATAATTGTTACGCATTACATGGGTGACGCGATTCGACAATACTTCGGCGATGGCGAAAAACTTGGCTTACGAATCAGTTACGTTGAGCAAAAAGAAGTGCTTGGCACAGGAAACGCCGCTGCTGTTGCTGAGCCGTATGTGGATGATGATTTTGTTCTCGTTTACGGCGACTTACTGTTCGGTTTAGATGCGGTAAAGAACGTTTTACACTCATATGAACGCGGGAAAACCGCTGCGGTCATGGGTGTCGTCCAGGTTGATAAACCTGAAAGCTACGGAATAATCGAGTTAGACGAAGAGAAAAAAGTTAAGCGCATTGTGGAGAAGCCTGTTGCTGGGATGGCGCCGTCAAACTTGGCTAATGCTGGCTTATACGTTTTTTCCAAGACGGTTTTTGATAAGATAAAGCTGACAAAAGCTTCCGTTCGCGGTGAATGGGAACTCACCGATGCCGTAACCTTGCTGGGTGAAGAAGGCAAAACGGTTTTGGCTGCCGAAATTTCGAAGGATGATTGGTTTGATGTTGGTAGGCCTTGGGATTTGCTTGATGCTAACAACTGGGCTTTAAAACGCATGGAGCTCCAAGTTTTAGGGACAATAGAGCAAGGAGCCCACCTCATCGGTCCAGTTTTTGTCGCGGAATCAGCCCGCATCCGCTCAGGCGCTTACATTGAAGGTCCAGTCTTTATAGATGAAGACTGCGACGTGGGACCGAACTGTTTCATTCGGTCGGGCACGAGTTTAGGCAGAAACGTGCGTGTAGGCAACGCTTGCGAAATAAAAAACAGCATCATCATGGACCACACACATGTGGGCCACTTATCCTACGTTGGCGATAGCATCCTTGGCGAACGTTGCAACTTGGGCGCTGGCACTGTTATGGCTAATTACCGTTTAGACTCGGGCGCAATCAAAATGATGGTTAAAGACAAGTTGATTAACACTGGCAGGCGGAAACTCGGCGTAGTTCTTGGTGACAACGTGAAAACAGGGATTAAATCACTATTTATGCCAGGAATCAAGGTTGGCGTGAACAGTTGGGTGGGACCAAACTTTATGGTTGAGCGTGATTTGCCAGCTAACTCGATGGCGTTTCTAAAGCAGAATTGCGAAATACGAGAAAAGAAAACCTGACAGTGCATATCCAGTTGAAGCGCTGAAAACTCAAGGTTACCCAAACGATAGGTGGAGAGAGGCAGACGGAGAGGGGGAAGACGCCCATATGCACGGGTGTGCTGGTTATCTTTCTTGATAGTAATTTAAATATTTGGAAGTTATTTTTTTTCCGTTAAGGAAACAAAATGTCTCTTGAACAGCAAGCCAGAATTCTTCAAGTCGTTATTTCAAGACCTTGCGGAGTTAGAGACATAATTAAATTGTTAAAGATAAAAAGTTCTAATATCGTTTCACTTTTGAGACGGATGGAGGATGAAAAGCTAATTGAAGTTCAGTTTGCTAAAGGTCCAAAGAGGGGCAGACCCAAAAAATGCATTGCCGCTAGCTCTTTAGGCTATGACTTTTTGGATTCTTATAAAAAATTAAACCTTAAACTGCTTACCGCCAGAAAAGCGGAACTTGACCATGCCGTAAAAGACGCAATGTATGCCTCTAGGCTCGCTGAAAGCGGTCATTCAACATTTCAAGTTTTCATGGAGCTAAACACCATTGCCAGCAATATTAAGAACTCTCCATAGACTAATCACACTTTTAGATGAAAATGGAATCGTTTACATGATAATTGGTGGTTATGCCCTGCCTTTCTATGGCAGAATTCGAACAACCGTTGATCTAGACATTGCTGTGGCAATTGAAACTCAGAAAGAATTTAGTTATCTGCTGAATCTACTTAGAGCAGCTGATTTTGAACCAACCATCCGCTCCCCAAACGAACCTTTAATAGTAGTCGACCGCCAAGAAAAAATTGAGTTTGAGGTTTGGACTAAACCTGACGGAGTTGTTTTTGACGAAGAAACACTAAGGCGTCGTAGAAAAGCGCAGCTAAGCGAAGGCATTTCAGCTTGGATTGTTTCTCCTGAAGATTTCATTGTAACTGAATTAGCTAGACTTAACCGCGGCGTTATAGACGAGCAGGACGTGAAAAGCGTGCTGGTTAGGCAAGAGGGAAACATAAATTGGAAATACCTTGAGAAAAGAGCAAAGGAAGCACAAGTGCTCACAATTCTGAAAACAATTCAAAACGAATAAGCATCTCTCTTTAGCTTTTAGCGGTTTTCTTTTTAATTTCCAGCGCAAGGTTCTTCGTTCCTTTAATTATAACGCCGCTTGAGAAAATTTTCTGCTTGAGAACTTCGGGAACTCTTGCTATCTCTACCATATCCACAGGCAAACCGATTTCCAGTTCAATTTGCGCGTTCAAGTTAAGGAACTCTTTGAAAGTAAGTTCTGGCTCTGAGTAGATGGCTAAGTCTATATCTCTTATGCTGTCTTGCCGTGTTAAGCTGCCGAAAAGCCAAGCAAGCTTAATCTGTTTCTCTCGGGCAAGTAAAGCCTTGAGTTTGGTGATTATGGTTTCTTTTTCTTTTGGTCCAATTCTATACCATTGAATTTTATCATATTTTGGACCCTGTATCTTTCTGTATCTTTCTATTGAATCCTTCATTTTTATGCCTGCTTGGCATCTAAAATTAAGCTATCTCTTCTGTTGCCAAAAATATCTTTAAGCCTTTGCTGGTTGGTTTAGGCTTTGGGCGAAGGCTTCTGCTTGTTTAATGTCGTCTTTGTTTGGGTGTTCCTTGTTTAAGCCTCTCACTATTTTCATAAGGCCGTAGGTGTCAAGTCCTGCACAGTTAAACTCTCCAACGATATTGAAGCCTTTGGATTGAAGTTTTTCTCTGAGTTTCTTGTGAAATTTAGGCGTGGTTCCTGTTTGACCGCTTGTGGAGAATATGAATGCTTTCTTGTTGGTTACTTGAGGCAGCTTGTCGGCAAGGTCAAGCAGAGACTTATGGTGTTTTCTGAAGTAGATACCTGAACCGAAACCGATAAGGTCATACTCGGAGAGACCATTTGGATTAACTTCTGGCGGCGTTTTAATTTCTGCGTTGAGAGCGCTTGCGAAAACCAAAGCTATTTTCGCGGTGTTCTTATGATGATAAGAAAAACAGATGACTAGTGTTTTCACGATTTCACGGGCAAACAACCTTTAAAGTGTTAAGCTAATATATTTTTTGTTTTGCCGCGAGCTTATTTTATTAACATAATTTGTTACGGATTTGCTGGGAGCTTGTTGGGTCAGGATTCACGCATGAGAGACAGGGAGACAAAGCGTTCAAGAACCGACCTTTATGCTTCGGTCTTGGAAGTTTTAATCCGTTATCCTGAAGGAGGAAAAATCACTCGCATCTCCTACGGCGTAGGCGTTCCCATCGATCGATTAAGAACGATAATTGAAAACCTATGCAACTTCGGTTTAGCTAGAAAACTCACCGACGGCGAGCAAGTCTACTACTTCGCCACACCCCGAGGCTTAGAATTTCTAGACACGTACTGGAAAATGAAAAGCTTCTTTGAAATATTCGGCGACAAACAAACATAATTAAAAACTCAAACTATCAAAACTAAAAACTCTTAAAAAAACCAATACGCCGTCAAACGAGAAACTTATTGCTGTGCTTTTTGCTGTAAACGGGACTTTACAAAAATCGTGATGAGCGGGGTAGGGTATCAATTTAGCAACTGAATTTCTCTAGCTAAATTGAAAGGTATCCTATGGAAAGCATTATTATTGCCAAGTTTTTGTATACTATTTAAATCAAAGATAATTTTACCGTGCCCCTCGATAGACGCTAAATCCGCAATATGCTCTTCGGGGAGTAGAAGTTTACAATTTCGGTCAATTAGTTCACCGAAAGAAGAGTAAGTTGTTCTGCCATTTGTGGGCTTCGGCAGATTAGACATGGCTTCAGCATACTTCAAACATTCTTAGCCTATCAACATAGATTTCTTCCCTTTTGTGAACGGATTAAATTTTAATCTTTTTCCCTCTGCATCTTCAACTACGACTTCTCCTTCATCTTCTTATTCTTCTTCTATCCTCTTGCTTACCGTACTTACTCCACTGTACTTACTCCACTTACTCTGCTTACTCACTTGCTCGCAAAGACTAAATAGACAGACAAAAATAGTTGCGAGGGCTTAGTCCAGAAACATTGACTATACTTTAAGCGCTTAGTAAAGAAACCTTGACGAAAACCCTTTTATCCCAAGTCATCTCCAAGAGAAAGATAGATGAGCATGAGCAAAGGTTACGCCGTAGCGCTCGTTCTCGTTTTTCTTTTTGCATCATGCTTAATCGATGCTAAGCCTGTTTCTGCAGATTCAGCCGCGACTGGGAACACGTGGGCTGAGTTGGCACCGATGAATCTGGCGAGATCATATTTTGGTGCTGTTGTGTCAGATGGAAAAATCTATGCAATTGGAGGCTGCGATCAAGTCGCTACAGGTGGTAATGAAATAATGCCAGCAAGCAGTTACACAGGAGGCGACACAGGCGCAAACGAAGTATATGACCCTGCCACAGGTAATTGGACTTTAGAAGCGCCAATGCCAACGCCGAGAGAAGGCTTTGCGATCGCCGTCTACCAAGGTAAAATCTACTGTATTGGAGGAAGTACGCAAGAACCGCCTTATGACATGTTTGGTGCGGTAGGTGTAAACGAGGCTTATGATCCTTCAACGAATAGTTGGCAAGAAGAAGCCCCGATGCCTTATCCGGTAACAGATTTGCAAGCAAATGTCATAGATGGAAAAATATACTGCATAGGGGGAGTTAGCTCCAGCAATGTTGGTTCCACGGCAAATCAAGTTTATGATCCTGTCACTAACACTTGGAGCGAAAATGCACCTTTGCCAACAGCAACTTTCGATTATGCATCAGCAGTATGTAACGGTAAAATATACATCATAAACGGGATATGGTGGATGAGCGATTATGGACTTGATCTTAACCAAATCTTTAATCCTCAAAATGACACTTGGAGTTCTGGAGCGCCGCCTCCTTATGGTACAGAGGCCTGGGTTGGAGCTGGAACAGATGTTGGAGCTGCAACTACTGGGGTGATGGCTCCAGAGCGAATTTACGCCTTCAGTAGCTACACACAAATCTACAACCCCATGACTAATTCTTGGTCGTTGGGAGAAGCAATTTCTTCTCCTCGAGGTGGCTTTGCCGTAGTAAATGTGAATGATCAATTGTACGTCATGGGAGGCTCCAATTTCACGGGTGATATGAATGCGGAGGTTGCTACCGAAACTGAGTTTAATCTAACCCAGCTGTATACTCCTGTTGGTTACGGTACTATTCTACCTGAAATTTCGATTTTGTCTCCGGAGAATCAGATGTTTAATAAGTCCAGTGTTCCTCTGGTTTTCACTGTGGATAGGGCTGTTAGCTGGGAAGGTTACAGTCTTGATGGCAAAGCAAACGTAACCTTGAGCGGCAACGAAACTATTGGTGGCATTCCAAATGGTTTGCACACAATTACGGTCTATGCTAATGACACTTTCGGAAACGTGGGCGCTTCGCAAACCGTCAATTTCACGGTAGCGGCGCTGCACCCTTTTCCAACTGTGGCTGTTGCGGTTGTCTCCGGATCAGTGGTGGTTGCGGTTATTGCTGGTTTGCTGGTTTACTTCAAGAAGCGCAAAAGGTGGGTTATTTAGGCGCTTAGGCTTTAAGGCTGGGCGTTCTCGAGAATCCAATCTTTCCTTTCATGCCTAAGATACTTCGCAAACAACAACGCTTCTTCACTTTACACTCCAACTATTGCAGATTAGCTATTCCCCGAGAGACAGTTCAAGATAAATAGTGGTAGTGCAATCTCGTTACCTTACAGGAGAAATAAACTTGTCTGTAGCGCAAAGAAAGTATTTCACTGAAATCGCAGCGTTAGCAGATAAAACCGTATCTGTAGTGACAACTACTGGAAAAATATTCAACGGCACACTCATCGGCATTAACCAGGACAATATGAGTCTATGCCTGGCTGACGCAAAAGATGAATCTGCAAACTTGCTTCACCGAGTTTTCCTAAACGGAAGCGTGGTTGCTCAAATATCAAGCGCAGAAAAACCCTTCGACCTCAAAGCCTTAGCTACAAGACTTGAAAAAGTTTTCCCAACCATGGTTAAACTATATGAAGACAAGGGCTTCATCTGGGTCATGGATAAAGTGAAACTAACAGAAAAAGGCGTTGTTGAAGGTTCAGGTCCAGCTGCCGACCGCGTGCAAAAAGTATACGAACAATTCATGTTCGAAGTTAAACCCTAAATAAACCAGCGCAGTTGTTCTTCCTCTTTCTTCTTTTCTTCTGTTACGGTTCTAACAATGCCAAAGGACTCTAAAACTTTCTTTATCTCGCAACCGCTTTCTTCAAGCTTTGATAAGTCAACGTTAAGCTTCAAGTATTTACCAAGCATAGTCAACGCATACCGTGCAGCGTTCACGTCAGGGTCCATTCCAGGTGTATCAACCAGCAAAGAGAAACCCTTCAAGTCCCTAACCCTTGCTAAACCAACGGATAAGCCAGCGATACCGAAAACGTGTCCAACCATCACTTTAGCCCCCAAATCAAGCGCCTCCTGCATCGTATCCAAATCCGTGGCTGTACTATAAATCGCTGGTACAGGCTGCGCCTCATCTTTCTTGAAGCCGCCGATTGATATTACAAAGCGGCAGCCAAACTCCTGAGCTAAATCAAGCACTTTATCAACAAGCTCGTATTGCCCAACAGTTGTCAGCGCCTGCGTGTTTCCATACCAAATAATCAAGTCGCGCCCGCCATCCTCCCGTTTCGCATAGTAGAGCTCATTTATAGGCGAAAGCGTACTGCCATCCTCAGTTGTTACTGCAAAATCTTGGAATGATGAGGAAAAAATTTGGACGAACCGTTTAGCTTTTAACTCCCGTATCAAATGCAGCGCTGCAATGTTTGCCACAAACCCTATGCCAGGCAACCCTTCAATTAGAATTGGATCGTTTAGTTTCGGCCTTTCACTTATGTCTATTGAGCAAACCATGGTTTAGCATCTCTCTGTCGGTATTAGACAAATTAATGCGATATAAGGTTGCCTAATCCACATTCGATAGCTTTCACTTGCCCTTAGAAGAATCTTGCATCCAAAATATTCTATTTATCCAAGTAACTAAAAAACTACCTGCTTCTTCCTCATTTAGATATTAATTTTCGTTTGCTAAATTGAATCGAGCCTTCTGCCTTTAATGTTGGAATAAACTTAAATTTTCAAAAGAAAGCACCTATATGCAGGGTGTAAACTTGCGGAAGCTTGCATGCATAATCTTAATCACGACTATTTTGGTTGGTGGGCTTCTGCTTCTAGAAGAGGGGCATGCAACTACTGTTCCCGGTGAAACAATCTATACAAATACAACTTGGACAAGCGCGAGCAGTCCTTACGTCCTTACAGGAAATGTAATTGTAAACAGTGGAGTAACATTAACCATTGAACCTGGGGTTACAGTAAATTTTGGTCCATATCAGATAACGGTGAATGGTATCTTAAATGCACAAGGTACGAGTGCCAACAAAATAGTTCTTTCAAGCAATAACGATTCTGACGAGCAAATTGACTTTACAGCCCAAGCTGATTATGGGTGTATAATTGATAACGCGATTATTTCTTCAGTGCCTATAGTGGTCGGGGGTGGCTCTCCGCAAATAAACAACAATTATTTCACCAGCACTCCTACCCCAGCATTGATTAATGTTTACGGCGGTTCTCCTTTAATAGAGAAAAACGTCATAAATATGGTTTCTACGGACGGCATTTATGTCAATTCTGGTTCTCCTACTATCTCATCTAACTTAATTACGGGCGAAGACCAATATTATGGAATCTACATTGAAAGTACCGCTACCGCTACCATTTCTAACAACAACATCACAGATTGCTGGTCAGGTATTGATGCAGTAGGCGAATCAATTATTCAACAAAACAACGTTATGAACAATGCCAACGATGGAATACATAGCAATATTTCTGCTTCAATAATTCAGGACAATGCGATTGCAAACAACCTGTGTGGAATCAGTGGACCTGGGAATATTCAAGACAACACCATAACTGATAATTCGGCAGGACTTTGGGGCCCATCTGCATCAGCGACCATTACTAATAACAACATATTTGACAACACTGAGAATATTCACTTGACAGATTCAGGCAACGTGAACGCTACCTATAATTGGTGGGGAACAGCCGATGCATCAGTGATTAACCAAACAATTTGGGACTTCAAAAATGCCCCGAACTTGGGTATAGTAACCTTTGTTCCTTTTCTCGCTGAGTCAAATCCCCTCGCGCCATCCATCCCAACACTTGGTCCTGTTCCGACGCCGCCTCCGACCCCTGCGCCTACGACAACTGCAACTCCTTTTGTTACCCCTACTCCAACCTATACGCCAACTCCAACCAATTATACTACGTCAACTCCAAGGCCCACGCCTATTCTAATTCGGACTCCATCCTCCCCAATATTTGGTCATTTCAGCATGACAGATATAGATAACATGGTGGTTATTGCCCTAGCTTTCACCTTAGCGGTCGTAATTATTGTTGTTATAAACATGAAATTCGGGAAACCTAATAAGCCTAAGTCAAAGAAACGACGAAAACGTAGGCAAAAAAGTGCGGAATAGAAGAGTTACTTCTGGTTGCCCTGCCCCTCAAGGCTTTGTGAGCTTATGTTTTTTATAAGCGAGTAGTGATTCTTGTTTAGGCTTCAACGTTGAGTTTCGAAATAAAAGAAAAAGACCTGCTTGGTAGAATAGGCAAACTTAAAACTAAAAGTGGAACAGTGGAAACGCCTCTTTTATTTCCTGTAATTAACCCTAGCATTCAGCTTGTTGCGCCTAGACGGCTTAAGGAAACGTTTGGTTTTGAAGCAGTCATAACTAACGCTTACATACTCAAAAATCGCTATCAGGATAAACTAGTCAACGAGGGCTTACATAAATTTCTAGACTTCGACGGTACAGTAATGACTGATTCAGGAGCCTACCAAATTCTCGTTTACGGAGAAGTAGAAGTTAGCCAAAAAGAAATCGTTGCCTACCAAGAAGGCATCGGCAGCGACATCGCCACCATGCTTGACATACCCACAGGCTGGAAAATAACCAAAGAACAAGCCGAAGGAACCGTGGCTGAAACCTTGCGGAGAGCAAAGGCTTTCTTTAAAACCAAAACGCGTGACGATATTTTATGGGTTGGACCAATACAGGGCGGAAGACACTTGGATCTTGTTGCAAACTCGGCGCTTGAAATGGGGAAACTGCCTTTCCAAATCCACGCTCTTGGAAGCCCAACAGAAGTCATGGAAAGCTACCGCTACGACGTATTAGCCGACATGATTTTAACGGCGAAAAAAGGTTTGCCCATAGAGCGTCCGCTGCACCTGTTTGGCGCTGGGCACCCGGCAATGTTCTCGTTGGCAGTTGCGCTGGGATGCGACCTTTTTGATTCAGCAGCTTACGCATTATACGCTAGGGAAAACCGTTACATGACTGAGAACGGCACATGGCGGCTTGAAGAAATGGATTATTTTCCATGCTGCTGCCCCAGATGCTCCGCGGAAACGCCGAAGGGACTGGAAAAAAGGTCGAAGAAAGAACGGGAAGTTTTCTTGGCTGAACATAACCTCTACGTTTGCCAAGCAGAGCTTAAGCGCATTAAACAAGCCATAAGGAATGGCAGGCTTTGGGAGCATACAGAAATGCGGGTTCATGGTCATCCAGCGTTGCTTTCAGCCCTTAAAAGATTGCGAAGTCATGATGATTTTCTTGAAAAGTACAGTCCAACTGTGAAGGACAGCGGATTCTTCTATTTCGACTCGGTGGGGCTTGTGCGTCCAGAAATAACCCATTATCGGAAACGGTTAAACCAGCGATATGACCCGCCGAAGAATGCACGGGTTCTTTTGCTTGTGCCGCAAACAAGGAATAAACCGTTTCATAGGGCGCCTGAGTTTAAGAAGATTAGGCATCTCTTCCGCTGTTTAGGCGAAGATTTGGCTTCGAAAATTCACATTTGCGTTTACTCTGCTCCATTTGGGTTGGTTCCGTTGGAGCTTGATGAAGTTTATCCGCTCAGCCAGCATGAGGCTGCTTTGCCGCTTGACTTGGAAACCGTAGACTACGTTGCATGCCAAACCTGTGAATACATCAAGCGCACGGCGTACACGGGTGTTGTTTTGCTTAATGATGCTAAACTTTGGAAAGACACCGTTAAAAAAGCCTGCAGGTCAGCGTGTAGAGCGAAGGGTTTAGCGTTTGATTCTGTTGATGCCGATGTGGAAGGAAGCAAAGAGATTTTAATTCGTTTAGAGAACATTTTGCGTAGACAGTTGAGCGAATAACCTTGATTCAAGCTGACTTACATATCCTTGAGGCAATGTTTAGCCAAGTTTTCAAGGATGATAAGTCGTAAATCTGAATAGCGCAGAAATAACCCACATCGAAAAAACTAAAAGCAAATGACCCCTAAAATAGAAATTGAGGGAAAATAACGGAGCTAACAAAAGACTCTGAGCTTGGCATCTGTTATGAGTGCTTTACCAAAGACAGAGATTCTTCTCAAAAGAAAGTTTACCTCTGCGAAATATGCAAAAAGTGGTTTTGTGAACTACATCTTAAACCTAAGTTTCCTTATTTTGTAGATTGGGACACTGTTTTTGATGTTCAAGGTGACCCAAAAATAAAAGCCTTGTTTTATACTGAGTATAGGCAGGAAGATGGGCATCCAGATTTCGTTTATTGGCGAAAAACCTTTGAAGCACTTGATATTGAAGAGAAAAGACGAAACGAATTGATAAAACAAGCAATGGATAGAATGATGTATCCTGAGAAGTATGTTACTATAGCACCTGTTGACCCTGAAGCTGATAGAAAGCAAAGAATTGACATGTTTGTCAGAGAAGAAAGCGAACTAAAGGAACAAACAGAAAAACCTATGGCTGTCACACCAGAGAAAAAACAGACTGGTAAACCGAAAGTTAGTAAAAACACGATAACATATGGCAATAAATATGGTCATCATTACATTGTTCCTGAAGAAATTTACTCAGTAGAACCGTTTCGTGAAAGATTGAATAGTGCTTCCACATTAGCAGAAGTAGAAAACATCATCAGGTCTTATCGCACTCAAGCATTGTATAGACCGATGAATGATGTTGAAGTGTCTTCTGAAGAAGAGACTGACACAAACAGACAAAAAAGCGGTAAAAAGAAACATTGGTGGCAATAGCGAATAAACTACCAAGCCAAAAACTTGGCGATGCAAAAACTTAAAACAGCTATCAGAAAATAATTAAGTTCTTGAAGATAGTAAACAGAGACAGAGGAAATACTAATGGTTTACAACCGCAGGCGAGGTACCGCTATAGTCGAGTTTCCCGAAGGCATTTTGGTTGTTAGTCAAGGCAGTGAATTATTTATGCTTGCAGGTGGTGGAGCAAACAAAGGCGAAAGTCGAAGAAAAGCTGCAATGCGAGAACTTCAAGAAGAAACAGGCTTAAAGCCTTTAGACTCTAAATATTTATTTTCCTATAAAGGCAGACTTCACAAAGACTTTAAGGGCAGGGGGTCTTTTCGAGATAACCACAAGGTCTTTTTAATCAAGGCAGACGGTACTCCCACGCCTCAAAGAGAAATTAAGCGCATAGCATTTTTCAAAGAAGGTTCTGGTCTGAAACTAGCATATTCTACAAAAGAAATCATTGAAAAGTTCTTGGCTATGAAAGGTGAGGGGTTCAAACCCGTGGATTGTGAGAAGTGCGGAGGAAGTACCTTTAAACCCTCAACAAAAATCGAAGGTGCACTCGAATGTGTACATTGTGGAAAATTATATATAAAAAGCTGAATTAGAATAAGCCGCGCATCGCAAGTTTTCCTATGGTAAAAAGTCTTAAATCTGCATAGCGTAGAAATAGTCTATTGGTGTGACGAATGCCCAAGAAAAGGAGCAACGATGACCCTTTTGGTTTTGGAAGCTTTGATTTAGGTTTGGAAAGTAGTTCAAATAGGGGTAAACGCTCAGAGAAACAACGGAAAAGAGACCAAGTAGCCGAAAATAGAGAAACTGGATTACGAAAGCAAAGGTTAGATGAATCGGGTTATAGGCTACAAGGTTATAAGGTTACAAGAAGAAGAACGGGTTGTGACTTTGAAGCAACAAGACCCAATATCATTACTGGAAGAGAAGAGCATATTTACGTTGAATCCAAGAGCAGTCCAAACGCTCCTATGAGACCGCTTCAGAAGAAGATGCAAAAAAAGAAAGGAAGAAATTACAGGGTTGAACGTGGCGATGGTCTCTTTTTTTAGAACGCACTCACTGTAATTTGGATTAAGGAGAACACAATATGAGCATACTTGAGAGAAAATATGCAGGGCGTGGTGTGAAGTTCATCTTTGCAATTACACCAAAATTAAAAGAAGAAGAATTTGGATTGGTTAAGAAAACATTAGTAACTGAGCCACTTTTTAGAAAATATTTCGGGTATGTTGATGTAACTGATTTGGGCGATAACGGAGCATGGTCTAAGGTTAAAATATACTGTTCAAATGCTTTGTTCACTGTTAGCTTATCAAAAGCTGAAAAAGCCTATACTGAAATATTTTACAGTATGTTTGGTCGAACTGCTTCTTTGTGTATAGGTGTTTTGAAGAGAGATTTGGACATAATAGAATTTGACCTTTTATATCGATTTATTCCAAAGGAAAAATTAGGTGAATTCATGCCGTTAATAACGCTTAAAACAATAGGAGCATTCATCTTTTGGGGAAAGATAATCGCCAAAAGTAGGCATGAAGACCTAATAAAAATGGTTACAGACGCAAATGATAAAGAAAAACTGAAAGAAATTACGAAGGACATAACTGATGCAAGACCATTAGTTGAGGAAAATAAGGGCTTCATTTTAGAAATATCAAAAAAACTAGGCATTTTGAAACCTTATACCGAAAAAGATTTGATAGGTGACCCAGTGATATTAAAAGCTGCTAAAGAAACCATTGACAGCGACAAAATATACGATGGCACAGAAGCGTATAAAGGCTATATGCCTTTATCAGATGACGAATTAAGATTAGTAAACGAATACATCTTGGCACATAGCTAAGTTTTCATGGATGATAAGTCTTAAATCTGCATAGCATAGAAATAGACCAAACAAGGGAAAACAAAAATGAAGAAAATTCAAATCAATGGGGCAACTAAGTTTTTGGTTCTTGTTATTAGTGTGGTAGACCTCATTGTGGGGGGTCTATCGGCTTTACAAAGTGGTTCTATCATTTCATATACTGCTTTATTTATATTTTTTCTAATAGTTTTGGCTTTAGCTTTTTCTTCTGAAACGTTCGAAGATAGTGAGAGCGAACGTAGATTAGTCAACCTTGAAAATGAGAGTTCTGAATGTGCTAAAAGATTAAACAAGCTTGAGGGTGATGTTCTTATTCTGAACCAAAAGTGCGACGAATTGTTAAAACAAATTCAAAAGCAAGAAAAAACTTTAAGTTAGCTGTTTTTATGTTTAAACTAAAAAATGCTTTTTAGCTAGAGCAACCTAATTGATTTAGAAATCGAGTAAGCATCAATCTTAGTATTAATGGGGATGTAATTATAGAACCTCTGTACGCCGACTTACATATTCACACTGTTTATTCTTCTGACTCCCTTATTCAGCCGAAAACTTTGGTTGACCAGCTTGTAGCTCATAGTTTCATAAAGGTTGCAGCCGTAACCGACCATGACAGTGTAAGAGGCTGCAAGGCTACGGTTGAGTTGGCTTCGGCTTATCCTGACATTTTGATTATTCCAGGCGTTGAAATTAGCACGCTGTATGGCGACATGTTGATTTTGGGCACTGAGGAGTTGCCGCCAAGACCTTGGACGCCCGAAGCTGTGGTTGATTACGCCAAAAGCACAGGCGGAGTCTCTATTGTAGCGCATCCTTATCGTGAGTATGGCATGGGCGATTTAGCGAGAAACTACAAAGTTGACGCCATAGAAGTCCTAAACGGCGGGTCCACATCAGTAGCGAATAACCAAGCCAAAGAGCTTGCTAAAAGTATGGGTTTGCCTGGGACAGCTGGCAGCGATGCCCATAAATTGTCAGAGTTGTTTAGTGTCTGCTCAAAGATTGATGCTTCTTTAGATGTTGACTCTGTTTTGAGGGCGATTAAGAAGGGTTCTGTATCAGCGCAGGCGGCGAGAGGGTCAATACATATTTAAAACAGCATTTCATTTTTAACCGTTAACTGTTAACAACAAGGATTGGTTTGCTTGCAAGTTGGATTTTTGGGCGGCGCCAGAGAAGTTGGCAGAATTGGTATAACTGTTAAGTCTGAGAAAAGTAAGGTTGTGTTAGATTACGGCGTCATGCTTGATCATGAACCGGGTTTTCCAATGCATGTTCCGCCGAAAGAAGTTGAAGCGATAATTTTAACTCACAGTCATCTTGACCATTCAGGCGCCATACCAATGTTTTATATTAACGATAAGAAGCCGCTGTACGCGAACAGGCTTAATTTGGAGTTAACGCAGATTCTTATTCAGGATTTTATTCATTTGTCTGGTTATTATTTACCTTTTGAGTATCTTGAGCTTGATGCTATGATGCATAACAATAGGCATTTAGATTTCGGTGTTGAAGAAGCCATCGGTGACATGAAGTTTAAACTGTTCGATGCTGGTCATACGCCTGGAAGCGCTCAGGTGCTCATTGAGGCGGATGGCAAGAAGATTCTTTACACTGGCGACTACAACATGGAAGACAGTAAATTGTTAAAGGGTGCATCGATGGATTATGGAGATTTAGATGCAGTTGTCACTGAGAGCACCTATGCAAGTGAGGATCATACACCGCGACCCGAGCTTGAGAGAAGTTTTGTTGAGGCGGCGACTGAGGTGGTTGAGCGAGGTGGAACCGTTCTGGTGCCAGCGTTCGGTGTGGGACGTGCCCAGGAAATTGCTTGTGTTTTAGCAGCGAATCATTTTGAGTACCCTGTTGTTTTGGATGGGATGGCTCGGGAAGCTAGCAGAATAATAATGAACTACAAAGAGTTCCTTAGGGATCCGAGGCTTTTTATGAATGCTATACACTCGCTTGATTGGGTTGATGGCTGGCGAGACCGACGGAGAGCATCGAGGGATCCGGGCGTGATTATTTCGCCTGCGGGCATGTTGAAGGGTGGTCCATCACAGTTTTATGTTTCTAAAATAGGTAAAAAGGCTGGTAACGCTATTTTCTTGGTTAGTTATCAGATTCCAGGAACACCTGGCAAACAGTTATTGGATAAGGGTATCACTATGATTGATGGAAAAGTAAGTAAGGTTAAGGCGCAGTATCGGCATTTTGATTTCTCTTCCCATTGCGGTGCAAGTCAGCTCAAAGAAGGGCTGCGGCGGCTTGGAGGTAAACCTAAAGTTTTCGTTGTTCACGGCGCCGAGGGTAACTGTGAACTTTTGGCGAATTGGGCGAAAACTGAGTTGGGGTTGGATGCTGTGGCGCCGAGGACTGGAGAAACCTACGAGATATAGGCTGTTTGTTATGAAGATTGGTATTTTGGCTGTTGGGGAAATAGCCTCTGATGTGCTGGTTGGGCTTCAGCAGGGTTTAGTTAAAACTTTTCCTGATACCGCTTGCACAATTATTAAGAAAGTTTTGCCTGTTCCTAAGCTGGCTTTTGATAAGAAACGTAACCAGTACAGTTCCAGCGTGATTCTTAATGAAGTCAGGGCTTACGCGTCTAAAAGCGAAAGGTTTCATGGGGTTTTAGGGGTGGTTGATGTTGACATTTTTGTGCCTGAATTGAACTATGTGTTTGGTGAAGCGTACACTCCTGGAAGGGCTGCTTTGATTTCGTTGTGGAGGCTTAAGCCAAAGTTTTACGGTGAAAGTGCTGGCTCGGCTGTTTTTGTGTTGCGGGCTTTGAAGGAGTCTATTCATGAGTTGGGGCACACGTTGGGTTTGCCGCATTGCCCGAGAAGCTTGTGTGTTATGCATTTTTCTAATTCTATTTTTGATACGGATAAAAAGCAAAGCTTATTGTGTGACCAATGTTATTTGGAAGCGGCGTTAGCTATTAACAATTTAGGGTAAACAACTGTGGCTGAGCAAGATAAGCTGGACAAGTTCAGGTTTCAAATTGTTTATTTGGCTCCGATACTGGTGAGCCTTGTTTTCGGTTTAGGCTGCGCTTACTTGCTGATGCCACAGCCGCAGTCGACGGCTATTCCGGTTACGCCTATTCCTAACAACACTCCCGCCGCACCAGTTGGCAATGCTCTCTACTTTGTCGTTATTGTCGCGATTAGTGCAGCGGTGTTTTATCTTTTGATTAAGCGGCGAAGCAAAAGAATCATTAAAGGACTAATCGTTGTTGCCATGACTGCTGCGTCTTTGTTGTTGTCGCTGGTTTACTTGAACGCAATTTTGAACGCAATTTCGGCCTATTTTCCAAGCTTGGACACCCTATCCGTACTCATACTCCTATCGGTAGTCATTACGGTACTGTTTGACCTTGCGATTTTCCGTTTAGGCAGCATACCTCGAAACGCAGCTGTAGTCGGTATTGGCGGTGCATTGGGTATCTTCTTCGGTTTCTCAATTCCATTATGGAGTGCAGTGTTGATTTTGGCGTTTTTGGCAGCGTATGATGTGTTTGCGGTTTATCGTGGTCCAGTGGGTAAAATTGCTCAGTCCTCAGGGGGAATGGATCAGCTTCAGGGTTTGAGCTTCTCGTTTAAGGATATTCAGATGGGGCTTGGCGACTTAGTTTTCTACTCTATGCTGACTGGAGCGATGTTCTTCAGTTTCTTACCCAGCAGTCATATTATAAATATTCTACCATGTCTAATGTCAATAGTTGGCATTATGGCCGGTTCAATCATAACGTTTTATATGCTTGAGAAAAAAGGAATCTTTCCAGGCTTGCCTTTCCCAATCATGCTAGGGTTAGCAGGCGGATTAATCACTGGTCTGGTAATCCTTCCGCTTCTTTAATTAGTAAATGTGTTTAGGCAAAATACCTGATTAAAATTGACTTCTCCCAGATTTTCTGTAAGCTTTTTCAAGCTCTTTTTATTATATAAGGCTTAAATCGACTTTAGGCTGCCGCGTAATGGTCAAAAAAAGGCAAATGATTGTTAAGGTTGGTCAAAGAATGTATAACGTTTGGAATGAAACATGGCATGTTTATTGTGTCGTAAACGAGGAAATTAATGGTTGAATTGTTCAAAGGCGAAAGAGGACGCGAGTCAGTATTCAAAGCATTAGCCTGATAGACTCGAATGGCTACTTGATATTTGGCTGTGTACGGCATTTTTTGGCATTATCGTTCTGTGGTGAAGTTCAAAGCCGCAAAACGGGCAGAACTTCTTGTTGATGGCAAGCCGGGCTGCTGTAGCTGAGTTCCTCTGCGCTTTGCAACGATAACTGCGGCTATCGCGATGATTATTGCCACAACAACAACCGCTATAATTATGAGTTGATAAACAGATAGAAAGTTTGCAAGACCATTTAAAGCATTGGGCGTTGATTGTGTCCACCACTGGTTTATGGAAGCAGAGTTGAAGGCAGACACGTCAGACTGCAGGTCTTGTTCGCTGAACCCGCTTTGCCCTGCCGGCGGAAGTGTCAACATCTGATTCGTGTCTACAGTTATTGTGTTGTTTGTGATTGGATCAATGAAATAGACCGGGCCGTCAATGACCTGAACCGTCGTCACCCCGTCGGAGACGTTTACAACATACTTCGTATTTTCGCCCGCGATCACTCCTTGAGGTACTTGGACTAAATGCGAGTTACGCTCGTTGATGTATGCGGTTCCATAATGTATCAAAAATACTCCGCCCTCAACGACTAACGCGACTGCCGCAGCAGTTCCAACTAATTCTCCAAATAACGCTACCGCAAGTGTTGCTTCTAACGGCATTGATATTAGCATATCTTTAGCATCTTGTCCCCAGATTGGAGGCAGAGCAGCATCCGATGGAACCACAAAATAGGCGATTTGATTATCCGGCGCAGGTTCCGATGTAAGACCTACCCAACCGGCAGCAGTATTTCCGTCCAAATACACGGTCCCATCCTGATAAGGGTAGGTGAAGCTGACAATCGAGTTGGTGCCAGTTAGAACTGTGTTTCCAGAGCCCATTTGGCCTGAAGAAAGCGGCACATTCACGCTTGTATTTGTAAACCATGACGGGCCTTTGACTAGTGCAACGCTGCCTAAAAATCGGTCGAACGTCGGCTGCGTTGGCGTGGGCGAAGACGTTGATGGAGCTGACGTTGAGGTTGGTACGCCGCTTTCTAGTACCCCATACCACGTGCCCGATCCTGAGACGGTTCCAAGGGGAGAAGTAGTGGTTAAGGTGTATGTTCCGCTGACGTATGTAGCGTAGGGAAAATTGCCATTAGCTGTGCCTTCGGCCGTTCCAAGGCTCTGATAGCCTCCGCCTGAACCACCGAAGTTGACAAAAGTCCATGTGTCGCCCGGACTGCTATGAGCTATATTTCCCCCGATGTTGAAGCGAAAAGCCTGAGCACCGCTAGAGTCTAGAAGCCACCAGCCGGCGCTGTCGGCGGTTTCGCTGAATGTGCCGCTGTTAGTGAACGGCTGCACTATTACGGTTGTGGTCTGGCCGGCGTCGTTCGTCAGGTTCCAAACTTGGGCGCTCGTCGCCATGCTGTTTGAAGTTTCAGTGCTAAGCTGAGCATACAGCGGCGTTATCTGTGCCGCAAACAGTAATAGAACGCATAGGACTGGAATGATAACCTTGAACGGATTGGCGGCTTTAGTGGTGAACCTAAAGAGTACGTCGGTAACTTTTCTTTTTTGCATGTGTACCCTTATCCTACAAGCACTTGGGAATCTGAAGGGTCGATATAAAATGATTTGAATATAAAATTTATGAAGCTTAAAAACAGAATATACAAACAAGACTGAAAAGCTATTCAAAGGTAAACTCAAATTATAGAAAGTCTAGAGTCGGGGATTGCAAAATTCAAAAGTAATTCTAATTTGGCGTTAATGATTTCATTTTGGAAAACGTAACTTTTGATCGGGGCTATCGCGTCTTTTTCTAAACTTTAAAACTGTAATAGCAACCGCAACAGCAACCAGAATGCTTGTTGCAATCACATAAAGGTAAACCGTATTCGCATAAAACGGCGAGGAAGTGTGTTGTTGAGGCTGAGGCGATGTCGTGGGTATAAGTCTTGTGTCGTTCCAGTAAATGATGCTTTTGTATCCTGCAGATTCGAGCGTTTGCGACGGGTAAACTATGTCTAGATTATTACCGTTCATTTGCAGGAGTGTGGAGACGCTCATGCCGATGTCAATAGTAAGTGAATCTGCGTTCCATAGTCCCCAGATTTTGTCTTTTGGTCCGCGAAAACCGTAACCATAAGCTGCAGGGAGAACATACGCTGTTCTGTCGCTTACTGGACTGATTGTTCTAGGGTTAGCTTGAACATACTGCCAGAACTGCTTCATAGCGTCGAGCTGTCCTTGCTGTAGAACGTTTTGAGTCCAGTTTTGGTTGCTGTCAAACACGATGATGTATTTTGCGTCATTTTCATATGCCAGTAGCATATCGTTGTAAAGTGCTGGACCTGACTCGATTTGCAGATTGTACGTCAAAGTTATCATGACCCCCCAATCCTTGTTGAAAGCGGTGGCTGCCCCTCTGCAAAGAGCCACATTCAGTTGCCGGCTATCATTCGCCCAGCCAGTTTGCCAGCCAAATTCTGCAAAAACCGTATTATACCCTGCTTCATAATCGTACCAGTAAAGCGCATAGTCTGAGGTGAACAATTGATATTCTGTTGGGTAAGCAAAATTCTTGGTAATTGCGTATGCTCCGCTGCGTATCCACCAATTAAGGGTACTAACATACTTGTTCGCCGCGTCACTATAGTTTTCTGCCGCTGCGTTACCATAGTTTCCTGCCGCTTTGACAATCGGGTAATTGGTCTGGTCAAGTTGCTTTCCACCTTCTTCGTCACCATAATAAATTCCAAGAAAACTGTTGCCCCAATTGTTCTTGGCAGCTTCAAGCCATTGACTTGAGGGATAATTAGGTTCATCGGAGTAAACTATGAAGGTCATGCCCTTGTCATAGACGTACTGGCTGATGATAGTAAGTCTTGTTAGATTATAGTTTCCAGTGCATCCAATTACAAAGAAATTCGTGTAAGAACTAACATTATCGATTAATTGTTCAGTTGTAGCGATGCTTTCGAAGGCGACATCGACGCCAAAGTAAAGGCTTGGCGGAGTCTGCGTGGTGGTCGCTTTGGCTGTCAAGGTAGGGTTTAGGAAAAGTGGTAAAATCAGTAACAGAATAAGCAGAACTGTCAGTTGCTTAAATTTCATTTGCTCTAGAATGAAAATTCTATGAACTAATAAGACTTTTCCAAAATCAGCAAATAATAAACAAAACGGGATTAAAGCTGAATTCTATTGGTTCTTTTAGTGCCTACTTATCTGGGCATTTGTCTTTGAGAGGGCATTCTGAGCTTCGGCGTTTCTTGCAGTACTCAAGGTTTAATCGAACAAGTTGGGATTCGTAGCGTTCCACGTCTTCTGGGCTTAGACCGATCTTTTGTGCCGTAGCAACTGCTATTGGCGAAGGCTTCGGTTTTGCTTTTCCCCAGATTCCGCGCAGTTCCCTTAGGAATATGTTTACGCCTACAGGGCCAACCCCTTTGAACTCTTGTAAGCGCCTCTCCAAGTCTTCTGGACCGTTTGATTCGGCATGGAGTCGTTCGAGGTCGCCGTACTTTTCTTTAAGCGTTTTTGCGATTCCCAGAAGGTTTGTGGCTGTTGAAAAGTCATATCTAGTGTAACCGCCAGAATCAAGAACTTCCACGAGGCGGTCCCATCCGGCTTCTAATATGGCATCAGGGCTTGTCAGCTCCTCTTGTTCAAAATAAAGGTAAGTCTCCTTGGCGGTTTGGGCTGAGATTCTTTTGGCAAAAAGAACCGAAGCCAAGAACCATTTGAACCTATCCTCAGATTTAGATAAGTCAAGGCCAAGCTCATGTGAGTAACTTTGCAGCTTAGATAATGCTTCCTTCACGGTCATGAAAAGCAAGCCAGTTTATAATATGATTAAGTCAGATAAAAGTGTTGGATGAGAGCAAATTTTCAGGATGCTTTCGGAGTCTTCAGCGTATAGACGGGATAAAAGGGGGCGGGTCAATTTTACCCTTAAATTTCATTAGTTAAATTGAAGGGGGAGGGGAGGTACTTTTTAGCTAGTGAAAATAGCTCTAAAAATCAGCTTCAGGTAGGGTAGACCCATTTTTGTCCCGAATTCCTCAATCAAAAATGAAGGTATTTCGTCAGCCAGCTTCCTTTACAACCCCTTTTTTATCTGCTTATGGATGCAAAATCCGGTTTATCAGGGGAAATTGAAAAAGCTTTTTAGTAAATCACGTAACAAATATCTAGTCTCAATTTAAGGAGAATGAAAATCGTGAGTTGGGACAGTAAATTTTTCAAACAAAAGAATGTTTTTGGAACACAAACAGAACCGAGTGAAAGAACCACTAATGGAGAAAACAAGTTTATACGTTGTTCAGGTTGCAATCAACAGATTGGCACTGTGTCAACCACGCTTTATGAAATCGATGAAAAGCATTATTGTTCAGAATGCTATTTTCGAACGATAGTTAATCAGGCTGTAGAAAGAGACCATGTTGACATAAAACGTGAAAAAGAAGCGCTAAAACAACGATCAACATAATTGGCAAAATAGAGCGTTGGCTACTTATCTTATTTTGCAAGGCTTTCATTAACCCTGAAGAGACACCTACTTTACTGAGTATGAGTGCTCACCCACGCATCATTTTTGGGGCTGTTCTGGTACGGGCTACATCGCCAATCCAGCACCGTTCAAATTGAAAAAAATTGAGAAAAACGCTATTTTATGTTGTTGGTGGTGGAGGCCTTGCTCCAAGAACAACAGTTACGTGTATCTGTGAGGTTCCTCTAATAACAGTTATGAGCAGATTGTCGCTTGGCAGAGTATTTTCTTCTAAGTAGCTTGCTAAATCATCGCCGTTGGTGATTTTTTGGTTGTTGAAGGCAATTATAATGTCGTTGACTTTTAATTTGCCATCTGAGGGTCCTCCGCTCACTATTGACGCAATTCTACAGCCATAAGTAACGCTGGCGCCGGTCTGCTGGGCTAAACTATAACTCATGTCCTCTTCTTCGATTCCTAAGTAAGAGTGCCCATTGTATGAGCCGGTTGTTATCAAATCATTTATTTCTTTTAGTATGGTGTCTGATGGAATAGCAAAGCCTAATCCTTGTGAATTAGAAACTATTGCTGTTGTAATACCTACTACGTTTCCAACTGCATTCAGCAGGGGCCCTCCTGAATTTCCAGGGTTTATAGGTGTGCTTGCTTGGATGATGTTAGCTATTGAGTAGTTTCCAGCTATGTCTGGTTCTGTTATTGTTCTTCCTAGTGCGCTTACAACGCCTGTTGTTAAGGAACCTACCAGTCCATAGGGATTTCCAATAGCGATGACTGATTCGCCCACAGCTAATGTGGATGAACTTGCGATATCAAGCGGTTTAAACTCTGATGCAGGTGCATTAACGGAAAGAACTGCTAAGTCAGAGTACGGGTCTGTTCCTAGAACTGTGGCTGAGTAGCCGTTTCCATCTGAGAAGGTGACGCTTAAGTCTGTGGTGCCTTGAACAACATGGTAATTAGTTAATACAACGGTTCTGCCTGAAACGATGTAGACGAAACCGGACCCTTCCTGGATACCGCCGCTGATGTCGCCTTCTATTAAAACGATTGAGCTACGTACGTCTTCATATAAAGCGGTTAGTGACGTGCCATTCTGCAGAATGGTGATATTTTGGTAAGTGGCGTTTTGGAAGCCTTTGAGGTCAGAAACTTGACTTTCTAAACCCGTAACTTGACTGTTTAGGCTATTCACTTGACTGTAGGTGATGTAAAAACTCGCTAATGCTCCAACTAGTAACCCTGCCGCAAACAGGAGTATTAGAAGGCTAGCTAAAACTTTACTAGAACGCTTGGACGTCATCATTCCATTACGCCTTGGAAAGAAAGTTTGCAGTTTTAGAAGATAAAAGTTGCTATTTTCTGCGGTCTATGATCTCCATTGCTTCAGGTCCAGTGCCAATTAAAACGACAGGCACTCCTGTTTTGTTTTCAACTTCCTCTACGAAGTCTTTTGCTTCCTTTGGCAGGTCACTGTATTGTTTGGCACCTCTGCAGTTTGGGAAAAGGCTATCCAGTTTTGTCATTGCCGCTTGTGTGGCACCGTTTATCTTAGCGGTTTTCTTTGCTAACTCAAAATCAAATGGTGCTGAGCGTCTGTCTCTGCCTGTTCCAGCTGCCACTTCAAACCAGCCTCTTTTCTGCGCTTCCTCTTTTGTTATTTCTCCAGGTAACGGTCCGGCGCCAACTCTTGTTATGAATGATTTATAAACTATTAGAACATCGTCAACTCTTGTTGGTCCGACTCCTGCTTCTGAGGCGATGGCTGATGCGCCTGTATCTCTTCCAGTCACGTATGGGTAACCGCCGCTCAAGAACAGTGATAACATGAAGCCTTGTGTGCCTTCAAGAAGCACTTTTTTGCCTTCATCTAAGCCATCGTTGACTTCTTTCACTTGGTCAGTAAGGTACGGCTTCAACTCAGGGATGTCTTTGGCTAGTTTCGCTGTCCGTCGGACGCGTTCTTCAATGGCTGGTCCAACGCCCCAACCTGTGGTTCCAATACCTTTGTTGACGGCGCTTGCCTTGTCTTGGGCGCTGTGCTTTTCCTCAATTATTGAGGCGTTCTGGTCTACTCCTATTCTGCCCTGCACTTTTGTGAGTTCTACTTCTTCAAAAAATTTCTGAACATGGATGTTTGCACCTGCCGCAATGAGCAGGCGTGTTTGAGGGTTTAAGAAGGCTGCGGGAACCATGTGTAAAGCGTATTTTTTGCCTTCGTACCAGACGGTGTGTGCTGCGTTTACTGAGCCGGTTCTGACGCAGAAATCAAGTTTGTCTTTGAGGGCTAAATAAGAGATTATTTTTCCTTTGCCTTCGTCTCCCCAGAAGGCACCGACAATTACCGTGCAAGGCATTTCAATTTCACCGTTGACAAGTCATCTCAAGAATTATTTAAACATAGGGCATCTAACACGGCTTATTTTCACTTTTTCGTTTCTTTTCTTCGTTTATCAGTTGAGCTAAAGTGTATGTAACATAGGCTGAGAAACTATGAATGCCTTTTTTAATTACGTATTCCTCTTTGATCTTAAGCCACTCGTTAAAAAAGTAATCATAAACTTCAGCCTTTACAGTGATGCTTTTAAAGCCTTTTTTCGGCGTTTTGTTTCCCCCTTAAGTTAGTTAGCGAAAGTACATTTATATAAGGTTTCTCAATACTGCTGAATTCACCGTTAATTATATATTCAATCGTACTGTAAAGTACGGAAGTGGGGATTGGGAGTTTTGCCACGAAAAGGCTACAAATGCATAACAGTCACAGAAAAAGTTCATGCAGATATCAGAAAAAAAGCAGCGGAAACCAACCTTACTATGAGAGGATACGTTGAATACTTGATTGCTAAGGATAAAGTTGCAAAAGAAGGAAAATAATTGTGCCCATTAAGGTCCTTCAATCTAACGACCGCGTTGCTGAAGTACAATTTATATGTGATTGCTGTGGCAAACTAGTAAGAACCAGTGTAATAACAAGGCAGGAAGCTGACGCTAAAAAAGACACAAAAATAACTTGCTGCCAATGCAAACATACCCAAAACAGCAAGAATTAACCCCTGATTTTTAAAAGAAGCTTAAGAACGCCTGTTTGCCGCTTCGTTATCGATTCTCTCTAAAAGTCTAATCACTATTTTGCCCTTTAGTTTTTTTTCTTTTTCTGTAATGGTGTTTCGTGAATCGCAGATATCGTCTAAAATTATTCCTTTTTCTTCATCCAGTATAACAGGGTATACTCGACAGCCTGAAGGCCTATCAACGTAAACGTTGCATTGGCATTTTTTGGGGTTGTAGAAAACGCAGTAGCCTTCTCGGTTTTTGAGTTGTGCATAGCCTTGCCTGTCATATTTTACGAAGTAGTTTTTGCTGAAGCCTTTCTTTTCTAACCGTGCGATGTCTTTTTCGGATAGAAGCATTTCAGTTTCTGTACAACAGATACCGCAGTTTGAGCAACGCATAAGCTTGAAGTGTTTTGGCTTGTATTTTTGTTTTTATGCTTCTTTTAGTAACATTTTAGGCGGCTCTTTGCAGTAAATTTGAATTTAACAGTTCAGCCCAAGCGACGTTTCTTAATGGTATACGGGTGGTTCTGCGGTTTCCGTATGGAGTGTACTCGATTAGACTGTTTTTCCCTGAGCCCTTATGGATTCCGATTAATTGCACATTTATTATCACGGCACCATCTTTTAAGTGCAGGTTAACGTTTTTTCCAATGTAAGATTTGGCGCTGTTAACGCTGAAGTTCTCCATTGCCTTTTCACCATTCTTGTTCTTGGTCAGCTATTTTGATCCAGCATTGTTGGCAGATGGGCAATTTTTCGCCTTTTATCTCAATGTATAGTTTGATGTTTTCGTTTTTACAGTCGTCTTTCCAAGGGTTTTTACAATGCTCCATGTATCTTACCTCTGAAATACCGCTTTAGCATTTAGCGCTTTTAAGGTGGTTGCAGAAACTACTGTTTGAAGCAGGGGAGGGGTGAGTGAAAGTAAAACTTTTGGCGCTTTCAAGGCTTAAAGGGCTGCTTTAAGAAAAAAAGGTTTATGCTTTGGACAATGATATTTTGGCTTGCGCCGCTATTTTTTTGGAATCGTGTTGTATACTATCTTGTATTGGGCGGTTCTATTGAGTTAAAGGTTAATTATTTGCGGCGTTATGGTTTCCTTTGTTATTTTTAGCAATCCAACAGATGGTTTATGCATGAAAGATGCTGGGTCAGTGGGGCTTCCAGGGTTAATAAAGAGATTTTTTTCTTCCCATTTTATTTTGGAAGCATGCGTATGCCCATAAACAAAAACGTTGAAACCATTCTCTTTAGCTATTTTCACCATCTTACCTGAACCTTGAAGAACGTTCGGATTATGCATTACGCCTATTTTCCAATCGAAAATTTTAAGTGAATTAAGCTCAGGTAAAGCAGCGCTGACTTCTTGATCATCCATGCTGCCATGAACCGCTAAAACTGGTGCAATCTGTTCTAATTCGTCAATTACTGATAATTCCACTAAGTCGCCAGCGTGTATAATGAAATCTGCATCCTTTAAGACCTCGAAAACTTTTTTGGGAATACACATGGCTCTTTTAGGGATATGAGTATCAGAGATTAACCCGATGATTTTAGCGGCTTCGAAACTTGCCGTCTCTCGATTAGTTATTGTTTGCATGCTGGTCATTTTGCGGTTGACACCAAAGTGGCGCTATCTTAGTTGTTAGAATGGGTAAGTATAAAAATTTTACATTTCAAGAACTTTTGAGCATTTTAGAGTTACAGGGCACCCTTCTTTTTCTCCACGGCAAGGTATCTCCAAAAAAATAAAAGGTAAATTGGGCGGTGAGCAAATACTAAGAAAGCTTGCTTAATGTTAGCTCATGAACCTTTTCACGGTTTCATAGAGCACACTTGTTCCGTAAACAAGGTTTTCTATAGTTATTCGCTCGTCGATGCCGTGCATTCGTTTATTTAATTGATCGTTTGGTTCATCTGGAATCATTGGTTGGAAACCATAGCATATGCTGCCTTTTTCTCTAAAGAATCGTGAATCCGTTCCGCCAGTGGCTAGTGTTGGTGTTACTCCGCAGTTGGGTTCAAATTCTCTAAGAACACTTGTGATGGTACTGTAAAGTGGTGTTTCTGTTGATGATTCAGAACCGTCATGCACTTGAAGAAACTCAAAAGTCAATTTTTCTAAGCCCACATCTTCGAGCAAACCTTTGATTAAATCAATTGTTTTAACCACATTTTGCCCAGGAAGTATTCTGCAGTCAAATACTACGTCGCATTCTGAAGGTATAATGTTCTCTTTGACACCGCCATGAATCATAGTTGGTGTAATAGTCATTTTAGTCCGCGGTCTAATTTCCTCAGCCAAAGCTCTGTCTTTTTTTGCTAACTCATCTAATATTTGTTCGCTTTGCTTGGGATTGGCAAGTAAACGTGCAAACGGCTCATTAAGCTCGGGATTATGCTTTGCTATTTCAGCAAGATACTGCTTAAGTGTGGGAATATACATGGTTTCCGGCTGGTAATTTCCAAGTTTATCGATGACTTTGTATATGCGCATAATAGCGTTATCAGCTGTGTTTGGAGTAGAACCGTGACCTGGAGTTCCTTTTGCTTTTATTTTAAGCCATAAAATTCCTTTTTCTGCCGTCTGCACCGTAAAGACGTTTCCTTTTTCTGTTGGAACAGCCAGTCCTCCGCCTTCATTAAGCACGTATGGGCACCAAATTTTTTCTCGGTAATTCTGCAGAAGGTAGCCTGCCCCTTCTTCACCCCCTTTTTCTTCATCTGCAGTAGCTGCCAAAACGACATCGCCTTTAAGTTTGACATTATTTTTCTTTAAAAGCTCCATGACTAGCACTTCGCTGGCTGTCATGCTTTTCATGTCTATGGCTCCCCTGCCATAAACGTAATCGTCCTTAATTGTGCCGGCAAACGGGTCAACGGTCCATTCGTTTGGGTTAGCTGCAACCACATCAAGATGCGACAGTAAAAGGAGGCTGGGCTTTTCACCTGTTCCCTTAAGCCGTGTGATTACGCTGCCTCTTCCGGGCGCTGACTCGATAATTTCTGTCTTGAATCCTTCATTAGCTAAGTACTGTGCTAAGTAAGTGGCTGCTTGGGTTTCGTTTCCTGGCGGATTTGTTGTATCTATCCGTATTAACTCTCTAAGCAATTGAGTGACTTCTTGCTTTACCGCATTTAAAATTTGAGGTGGCATTATTTTTTCGAAGCTCCTGTATGTGTCTAGGCGTTTTTTCTCTTAAGAGTATCTATTACAATGTTACTGTTGCCCTGTTCAACTGGAACGATTTTTTGTTTATTGAACAATGATGTTTATATATGATGCTAAAATCGCTATTGAATGATAAAGTTGGTTGCAATGAAAGAACTTAAACCTATAGATTACAAAATATTGTTTGAATTAATGAAGGATTCTCATAGAAGCGATAGGCAACTAGCAAAATCCCTAGGTGTTTCCCAACCTACGGTGACCCGAAGAAGAGCTATGCTTGAAGAAAACTTCATAGAAGGATACACTGTTATACCAAAGTTTGGTCAAATCGGGTTTGAAATAGCAGCTTTCACATTTTTGAAAAGCAAACTTAAATTTAAAACAGGTGAGGAAAAAACTCAAGCTTTACAGAAAATGAAGGACTGGTACATGAAGCAATCCAATGTGATTCTTGTTTTGGACGGAAGAGGAATGGGTTGGGATGCTGTCTGCGTTTCGCTCCATGAAAACTTCTCAAATTTCGCTGAGTTCATAAGAGCGCATGATTCAGAACTGTCTGAGTGGGTAGTTGAAAGCCAAACTTTCCATGCTGATTTGAAAGCTGGAATCACAATCAAGCCATTCCACCTTAAATATTTGACAGCACCAAAATAAATCAGCATAAACTGCCTTACTTTTAAAGCGTAAGACGGTTAACACGCTCTCCTTGCATTTTATTTCCTTTTTTTCAAAATATTTGCCAAATATCTGCTTTCTGTCGGATCAGGGTAGCCTTTTTGCTTGGTAATTTAACTACCAAAAAGAGTACCCCTTCAGGTTAGCCAGCTTTTCAAACGAGCCTTTGCATGTTGTTGACGAAAACGCATGGTTAAAAAATGCATTTCCTTAGCTAAATTTTTAAAAAAGTGGGCAAACTCGAAGCTTATCAATGGTTCATCTTTGTTTTATTTTCTTTAGCAACCGCTTTTTAGGAAGCTTCGGTTTCTTTGTTCTCGAGGTCTCTACAGCCAAACCGATCAACCCGTCTTTTAATCAGTTGTTGACTGCATATAAGGTTTGATATGTTTTTTGCTTAGGGAAGTTAAATTGTGAACAATAAGTTTAATGTTTTGTGGTTGGAGGGCAGGTTTGTGTGTGTTGGCTACTCATTGCCATCCGTCATCGAGGAGAAAGGAGAAGGCTTCGAAAACGGAAAAATTCTTTTGGCTTGAGTGGTTTAGCCTTCAACCTTAACTTACCCTCCAATCACTAACAAGACTCAAGATACTGCAAGAATACTTAAAAGAATTATGAATCAAAAATAAGGATTAAAAATATGAGGAAAAAAAATATTAGCTTACCCTATCGCTAAAACGCCTTCCAAAATATTTGTTTCAGGGACATCCAGTTGCTTAGACAACCATGCCTTCAGAATAGAAGAAAACTTTGGAAGTGCACCATTATAAGTGATAATTTGGTTACCCTTAAGCGCATCAGCTTGGAAAACCTTCTCATCTTCCTTATAGCAAAAAGACAACGTTTGAGCTTGGAAAGCTAAAGTTTGAAAATCTTCCCACTGCTTGCACCGCAAAATCACGGAAGGTTTACCCTGAAGCACCGGAACAGGTGCAGTTTGACTTGTTTGCTCTTTGACTGCTGCAGGAAGTGCTTCTTTGGGTGTGCTGGGTGTGCTGCTTGACATGTAGGTGATCAAGTTTGTTACTTCTTTCTGTAGACTGTTTATTTTTTCTTCAACTTTTTCTACTTTACCACTTAATTCGCCTGTGTCTCCAAGTTGCTCGGTAACCGTTGCCAACTCATTAATCAATTTGTCTAAATCTTTCTCATGTTCTTTGAGAACGTTTACTATGAAGTCTAAAGCCTCTAATGAATCATCCTTTGACTGTGGATTCTTCGCCAATCTATATATCCCTCATGCCTGCCAACTCATTATGAGGAGACTGTAAATAAAGATAGCGAATCCTCAAGCAATATCACAGTAACGGCATACCTATAACTATTAAGAATCATTCTTTCTAATATATGATGATTTACGATACTATATGACGGTTTACGATACCATGTTTGCGTTTCCCCCGCCTGCCCACACAAATAAAGTAGCCTACTGCCACCAACGCTATGGTCATTCCAACGGCATTTCCATATACAACCACAAGTGGAAAGCCTAAGCTTGAACCTCAGGACTGGAACCTGGAGGCATGGATGCTTCAGGTACAGGTTGAGGTGCAGGTTGCGTAACATCTGTTGGAGGTGCAACTGGTTCAGTGCTGACCTCGTTTTTAGGGGAGCATTGGGTTGTGGTTAAAAACTCCTCACTGGGTTTTAATTGCTGTTTTAGTTGTTCCTTGAAAATTTCTCGGCTGCGCTCAATAACGCTTTCTCTATTGCTATCAACATCGATTTTATTGATGGTGCTCTTTAGCTCATCAATGTTAACTTTGAAGTTAGTCTCGGCAGCTAAATTCTGCAGGACGCTTTCAAGCTGACTGATTTCTTCCTTGTTTTCTTTGTCTCCAACAACCTTGCCGAGTAAAAGGTCGTTTAACATGAAATACGCTGAAATCACTGCTTTCGCATCCTGAAAGTTCGGATGATTCTCTTTAAATTCATCATCAACGCTTAAGCCGTGAAAGTACCCGTACGCCGCTTTTAAGATGCTGTAGGCTTCGTTTGAGGCTTCTTTTGGAATCTGGCTTTTTACGGCGGAAGAAATTTTTGAAAAGTCCAAGTTAAAAGGCGGCATCGTTTGCCCCAAGAAACTCAGGTTCTCACCAAAATCGTTGGAGTAGCCTTCTATCCGTTGCCAATTTATTCGCTTCGCCTGCAAGCCAATCAGGACATCAAACGAATGGTCAATGATGCCTACTGAAGTGTTAATTACCCCTAACAACTCGTTTCGTCTCAGAGAGGCTTTCTCCTCTTTCTCGTTGTTCTCCTTAGATTTCCGTTGATCCTCAAGATGGTCCGCAAGCATTCCGTTAACTTGACCGACCAATTTACCAAATAAATCGGTCTTTTCCTTGGTGAAAAACGCGTCAGTAACACCCTTCCACGTTACGCTTAACTGGTTCCCAAAATTCTCAATGTGTGTTATCTCATAAACTGGAATTTCCTTGACGACAATCCATTGTTTTTTACCCAAACCTTTGGCAACAAAAAACTTTACTGTGCTGTCAGAAACCTCAACTTTAGCTACCTGAATACCCTTCTGCTTTTTTTTCGGCGGGTCCTCTTGACCTGCAGAATCGCTAGATTGCTTTCTCTTAAGTCTCATTTTGCATCTATCTTTAATTGATTTTTCAATTTATAAACCAATGCATTAAACGCTGCTAAAGTTAGCTGCAACTTGATACTTTTAAGGAAGCTTACATGGCTCTTTAGCCTAGCGATTTGTGTGTGCACAACCTACCCTCCTAGTCTACTAGATGCTTCTAATATGCTTCAAATATGATTCAACATAGTTCAACATAGAAGTAATTCCCGCACTTTCTACATGAAACAGTGCTCTTTTTACATGTGAAGAGTTTAGTTACGTTGGTTTTAGACAAGGTTTTAGAACATTCCCGAGTAAGTAGTCTTGAAGGCGGAGTTCATGAGCAAAACGGGTTTTGTACCATCCATAAAAGAGAGCGAACTCAAGGAAGGCCACATGAAACCCGTGCGTGTCAGGGGCAGGCCTATTTTGCTGGTGCGGCAAGGCGGCGAAGTTTTTGGAGTGTCAAACCTTTGCCCGCATGAGGGGTGCTCTTTTGAAGGAGGAATCCTGAAAGGTTACGTGGTTATGTGTCCATGTCATGGCTGGAAGTTTGATGTGCGAAATGGGCAATACCAAGAAATCCCGCAAGTAAAGCTGTTGAGCTACCGATGCAAAATCGAAAACGGAAAAATATACATTGAAATCAAAAACAATGAATAGTACGTTTCGGATTCGACTCAAGCTCTTGGACATGTTAAATACCCGATTTTCTGGAGCTGATGAGAAAGTGAGTCACAATGTTAAAAACTATTGAAAAGTTAGGATTAAATGTGTTTTTGTGGCTTCCATGTGCAGTTGATTGCTTTGTTCTCGCAGGCTAATACGCATGGAGCGTTGTTGGTTTCGGGTTTGCAGGAAGAGCAAGTGTACTTTATTTTTTTCCGATGCTCCTCCACAACTGACGCTACAGTTTTATCTTCAAGGTCAATAAGCATAGCCTCTATCTGAAGAGCAGATTGGGAACACTGCTTAACGCATTTGCCACAGCCACTGCACTTGTCTGTGTCAATAGTTATATAATACTCGCCTGAACCATCACTGTAGCCATAATGCGTAATAATAGCCCTCACTCTCCGTCTAAGATTTTTGCGCCTTCTCATACAGCGCCTTACCAAAAAGCGCTGCACCAAATGCGCCAGCAACCATTGGGTCTAAACCGTTTTCCCTCCAATTAGGCATCGGCAAACACTTCACGCCCAAATCAACCTCTATTCTGCTCACGATTCCAATGTTTTTCGACTGCCCCCCAGTGATAACAAGTTCTTTTTCTAAACCTACCCTGTTGATCAAGTTAGCCATGCGCACTGCCATAGCCCGCGTGTAAGCAGCCAACACTTTTTCTTTAGACCAGCCCTTACGCAACAGTCCCATTGCTTCGGTTTTTGCAAAAGCCACGCACGTGCAGCTTACTGGCGGCGGCTCTTCATCAACCTTCAGTGAGATTGCACCGATTTCTTCGATAGGAATCTTTAGCAAATCAGCGAAAACTTCCATGCCTCTGCCTGTTCCAGCCGCGCACTTATCATTCATCAAAAAAGAAACAACTCTGCCCGTCTCATCACAGCGGATGGCTTTGATGTCTTGTCCTCCAACATCCAGCACGGTTCGGACGCTTGGTCCCCAAATGTAATTTGCGCCTTTAGCGTGGCAAGCAATTTCCGTTATCGCTTTGTTTGCCATGGGCACGTTAACTCGCCCGTAACCTGTGCCAACAATGTATTTGAGGTCACCGACTTTTAGCCCAGTTCCCTCCAGTGTCCAGTCTAAAGCTTTTTTGGCGCTTTCAGGACTGTTAGAGCCAGTTCGTGTTATTCCCCAAGAGTACGCTTCACCATTAATCATTATGGCAGCTTTAGAACTGACTGAACCAACATCAACGCCTGCAGTGATTATGTCCCTGCTTGTCCACTTCTTGCCAGAGACCACGTGATGGTATTCACGCCAACGCCAAAACTCAAATTCCTCTCTAACACTGCTTGGCTCTTTCATTTTTTACCCTCCTTAGCTCGGGTTGCCGCTGTAAGAGCTGCACCTAAAGCACCAGCATAATCAGGAAAATCAGGAATCAACACATCAACCCCCAGCTTTCTCTTCAGTGACGCAACAAAACCAACGTCCTTAGCTACGCCGCCAATCAAAACCACATCGGGGTTTACGCCTAACCTTTGAACCATGGATGAAATTCGGTCAGCCATCGCATCAAAAACCGCCCGGGCAATTTCAGGTTTAGACTCCTGTCGGTGAATAAGCGAAACAACATCTGATTCGCCGAAGATAACGCAGGAAGCGTTTATGGGGCTTGCGCGTTCCGCCTTAAGTGAAAGCGGGCCCATCTCCTCCAATTTCACTTCTAACGCTCGCGCCATAGCCTCTATGAATGCTCCTGCACCAGCAGCACACCTTTCGTTAACGATAAAATCAACCATAAGTGCTTTCTCATCGCATTTAACGGCTCTTGCCTCTTCAGCGCCGACATCAATTATCGTTCTGGCTTTTGGAAAAAGGTAAACTCCTGCTTTAGCGTCAGCGCCCATCATGCTTACAGTGCCTTTAGCGTAAGGCGCCATTTCCATAGCTGACCCCGTAGCAACAAAATAAACTACATCAGAAATCTTCAGGTCGGCGTCTTTTAATGCTTCGTTTACTGCTTCTTCAGCGGCTTTGGCAGGGTCGAACCCTGAGAAAGCTTGCCCCCTTGAAACAACAGCATCATCTTTTAGCACTACCGCTTTTACTTTTTGAGTGCCTAAATCTATTCCGACAGTAATCATGAATTCACCCCTAAATATCCGCTCTTGCCGTTAACATCTCAAGGAACGCTTCAACACGCGTCTTCATTTGCCCAACGTCTTCCCTAGTGTACTCAGTGTCAAGATAGTACATGGGAATATTTATTTTGTCAAGAGCTTTCTTGATTCTGTTATATTCCATTGCGTAGAGCATGCAGCCTCGCACTACATAGTAAATAACGCCTTGAACGTTCCATTCCTTAACCTTGTTTAATAGCCAGTTGATCCTGTCTTCGTTTCCGTCGCTTGAAGTGAAGCAGGGGCAAGTGGAAGCCATAAGGTACCGTTCTCCAATAGCGTTAAGCATGTCATCCATGGTCCATTCATCTACGCCGACTGGGTCGTAGAGAATTTTCTCGCCTGAACAAAGCTCGTCTGCAACGATAATGCCTTTAGGATTAGCTTCCTCAACCAGAGTTGGCAGCTTCCAATTATCAGGCCAAAACATCGGTGTACCAGTTACTAATACCCGCGGGGTCTCAGGAGAACAAACCCAATCTTTCCTCTGCGCTCTTTTTTCCAGTTCATCACATAAGACCTCAGTTTTCTCCGTCCACCGCACTTTATCATCCCACAAGTATGCTTGATTAACCAGCATAGCGTCTCTGCCCATAATTACTGGTTGACCTTTACGCAAATCCTGTAAGCGGCGAAAAGCTTTTGTTGCCTTCTGTGTCTGCTCAATAGCCTCTTTCAAGCTTTTCCTTGTAATTTTGTTGCCCGTAAATTCCTCAATTTGCGCTTTCATGAGTTTTATTTCATCATTCCAAAAACGAAGTGAATGAGCAGAATCTTTAACCCTTGGAATATTCATTCCCCAAACAGTCTTGTAATCACTTAAAATTTCGCTCAGTTTAGTCATTCCGTCACATGTTAAAACACTAATCAAAGCATCGCTCAACTCAAGAAAAGGCGAAAGCCCAATCATTTCCGCGCCTATAGTTGAACGAATAACTGGGCAAACCTCCACTGGCACAACCCTGTCGCCAACTTTAGAAGCATCATACCAGCCTGAATTTACCCTGACTGGAATGGCATCAGCCGCTAAAATCAGCTCTGTCGGAGCAAACAAGCACATGTAACCAATAACTTTCTTTCCCTTCTCCTTCTCAGCCAGAATCTCAGTTGGACGTTTACCAAACAAGTTTGCGATTTCATCAAAATACTTCATGGCTTCAGGCCTGTTAGGGTCAGTTTTTTTCATGCGCTCAATATTCTCAGCCATAATTTTCTGAGACGCCGTTTTGATAGAGTTTCTAAGTTCCTCTATTTCTTTTGTAGAGATTTCAGGTGTGTACTTTTTTTCAGTTTTTTCGCTTTTCATTTTTTTCTTCACTCACTTGTTGATGGTTCTAGCCAGTTTCTTGATTTGAATACTGTTTTATTTCCAAGCTTCACTTTTAAGGCATCTTCGTAGGGGCACATTTCGGCGCATCGCAAGCATAACATGCACATTGAAGTGTTTATTTTTCCTCCCTTCTGTTCATACACATCTGGTACTTGCAATTGGCATACCCTCTTGCAAACGCCGCACTTTGTGCATTTTTCCTCATCTTTTTCAATATGAAGCAGAGGTGCCCACTTGAAACCCTTAAACCTATTCACAACTGCTAATGAGGCGCCGGTTGGGCAGAAGCGGCACCAAACTCTTCTTATATAGAAGGAGCCCACCAGCGTCAAACCGACAAAAGTAATAGCGATTATTTGACTTATATTTTGGCCAGCATAAGTGATGATGTCTTGAGCATAGGGGTAATTAAGGTTAATCTGATTAACAACTAATGGGCCCTTCCATGGAACAACTAGTGGAATCATGGGATCAAGCAGAACACTGTATATTCGGAAGGGACCAGCCAGTAGTTGCGCCATAACAACGGCAAAGTTGAAATTTGGAGGCGGTTGGATTCGCCATAAGACAGCGGGTAAAAACAAGAAAAACAACAGTATTACGTATCTTGATTGATGTAGGCTCTTGTTAAGTTTTTCAGGAATATTTCGGTAGCGAATGCTGAACGCTTTTCTTAGTGGAATCAATAGATCCATGAGTAAGCCGAATGGGCAAAGCCACCCGCAATACAGTCGACCTAAAACAATAGTCATTGCAAAAACAACAATTAGCACATAGAGAAGCGGAATAGAATAGGTGAACACATAAAATATGGCTGCAAAAGCGACCGCCTGAATGACTAGCCTAATGTAAGTTATTCTTGTCGCTAAGTTCTTCTTCCATATTAAAATGGTAAGTATCCCTGCTACCCCAAGTCCTGCAAGTACTGCAATTCTTAGTATGTCGCCTATGATTTCCCAGATCATTTTTTTCCCATTTTAATTGGTATAGTTGAATTATGAGTTTATCAATGTGCTAATTCAAGCACTATTAGTTTCCTGCACCTGCCATTGAAACTCACTTCTTAAATTCAAATTCGGGTGCCTTGTTAGGAAGTCAACCAGTATTCCTCTTATAAGCAGTGCTGGCGAGAAAACGGTTTCCAAATCACTTAATAAACCGATTAAACCAACAATCCAGGCGTAACCTGCCAACGGTATCGAGTTAAAAATTATAGTTACTGCACCGCCTTTGAGAGAAGCACCTACACATGCAAAGTGACTTGCGATGTAACGGAGATGTGAGGCAGTACAAACAACTAATCCATATAAAAGTCCACGAGTAAACGCTCCATGATACAGATTAGAGGCTTCAGGTATGAACGACATGCGGAGGTCTCGATAAATTTTTAATAATCAAAATATGAAGAGAACCTTTTAAATCTTCCATATCTTTGCCGCCTCGTCAGTTTCTTTCAGTTTTGGCAAGAAAACTTGGGTCATGAAGGAGGAGGTATTACACGTGTATTGTACTCTTTCAGATATGCCAAGTGCGCTGAATCGTAGGGGTAGCTTTCAGCTGTCGTGTACGGAAATCCACTCATGCCCATGAAAGGCAACGGGTCAACGGTAAAGCTGAATCCATAGCCCCATCCTCCAGGCGGATCTTTAAACCAGCACGCTACAAAAAAGAAATAATCTCTTTCCATGCCCTTGGCTGGTGCCGTGAGATTGCTGACTGGAAAGTCCAGAGTAACTTGGTCGCCTTGTCGTCCGATTACATACATGTTGTCTGCATTTTGAACTAGCGCGGTTACATCGCCATATCGTGTGAAGTTTCCGGAAGACGTTGAGTTGGTATCCCACACTTGGCTTAGAGTTGCGATGGGGCTAATTTTTTGAACTGTTATTTTCTGTTGAGTAGTAAGGTCAACTCCAATGTAGTCGTAGGTTACATTCCACCAATTGACAATTCTAATCTGGTAATCGCTTAAGCCTGTGGGAAATAGGCCTGTTAAGTCCACCACGAAAGTTCTAGGGTTAGAATCTGAAGGTATTGGCATCTGCCTGTCCTGTGGGACAGGAATCCACGTACCGTTTGGATATTTAACTTCCATGTATGAGGGTGGAGTAATTTGCGTGCCATTTGGTACAAGTCCTTGGGCAGCTGCCGCTTTAAAGCTGTTTACCCAATTGTCATAAGCGCCAGGTGATCCCCAATCAACCATTCCGTTGATTACAAGTTTGATTTGTTTTGCAGAGGATAAGTTACCTAAGTCTAGCGTTAATTGGTTTAAGTAGATGTTGTTCCATGACGGACTAAGAGCCCCATTGTTGCCAGGCGTGAAGACACCGTCAAGCTTTGAAATTTGAGGTAATACATTTTCCTCTTTCGCGTTGGTGCCGCTTGGTCCCCAAACATAAGTTGCACTGACTGGTGATATTACGCTGGTTTGGTTAACTGTGTAGATTTGATCGTTTAAGCCTTGGTTTAGGTAATTGGTTACACTTGAGTAAACGTCGGTACCTACTGGGTGGTCAACAACTAGCAGGTACGCTGCGTCCAAGTAGAAGATTTCATCCGCTTGTTGAAAAAGAGTCATGTCATAGTAATTGTTGCCATTAATGTTTTTTATTGCTAGCAAGTTTTTGTCAAGTTTTACGTTGTCCCATGGATTTCCTCCGATATACACGATGTTGCCGTTACTAGTCATGTAGCCCATGTATCCTAACCAGCCAGCGTTTGAAACGTCAGTAACATAAGAGTAGCCTGTTCCATTCCACGTGTACAGCGACGGGCAAGATGCATATCCGCTGATTAAGGTGTAGGTTGCAACTAATATTAGCCAGTCATTTAACGTGAAAGTAATTGTTGCGCTAGTTGATCCGTCGCTCCAATAGGAAAATGCTAAAACTCCAGTCCCAACACTAAAGGGGGTTGGGCAAGATACGGTGTATTGTCCTACTGGCAGAAGCGCAATATATGGCGTATCATGGGTTACTCCGTTGAGTGTAAAAGGCAAGGGTGTGGAACCACCGCCGGATCTGGCAATTTCAAGCGTGTGGTAGCCAGTCTGTACTATTGTGAATTCTCCGCCTAAAGTGTTCAGTTTGACGGTGTGCGTTCCTATTGTTGTTGCGTTAACCGTGAATTCCACAGTTTGGGTTGTACTTGCGTTCACTTGAATAACTCTTGCTTCTACCAAGGCACCATCAACTGTTACAATAACATAAAGGCTATCCGATTGAGTGGTTGGGTTTTTTGCAGTGGCGGTCACGTTAACTGGTTGATTTGGCCAAGCTTCATATGGATCAAAAACGAGGTTGTATAAAATTATTTTGCTTGATCCCGGAGGAGCAGGGTTAATTACGAACATTCCTGTCAAATCGCCGACTTGAACGGTATAATTGCCAGGTGTAGTTTCGATATCGGTGAACTGGACAAGTTGAGACGCACCGCCCTCGAGCGTTACGTTTTCGGTGTCTTTTATTGCATTGTTGATTTCAAGGTTTAGCGTTTGGTTGCCTTCTAAAGCGCCGACGTTTGTTACGTTAACTGAGATTTCTACGGCATCTGTCACGTTTGTTTCAGGTGGATTGATGGTTAGGTTTGTTAGGGTAAACTTAGCGGGCTTAGGCGTCGCTGCTATCACGCCTTGATTTTGAAGATAAAGGTAGGCTCCTGCAGCCGAGCCTATAATGATAAGGTCAATAATCAGTATCGCTTTCAATTTAACTATGGCTGAATGAGATAGCATTCTCATGGCACTCTTACACGTTAATGCAAGTTAGTATGTGATTATAACCATTAAAGTGTTTTTGTTTCTGAAAAATAACTGATTTTCTTTTTGCTGTTGTTGTGATTTTGCAATCACAAAGTTATGTTGGGAATAAAGAATCTTTTTTTAGTTTATTAAGCGATTGTTAAAATTTATGGGCATTCTGGTTCAATATGAACTGTGACAACCGCGTTTGCAAAGCGCTCTTTTGTTTCTTTCTCAACCTGTGAGGCAATCCTGTGGGCTTCTTTTATATGAATCTGTTTGGTGAAGCAGCAGTCAATGTTAATGTAACGTTTACCCTCAGCAGCGTAAGTTACTATTCGCTTTATTTGCAGGTTACCACCGATGCCTTTGGCAACTTCGTAAATGACTTTGCTAAGCTGTGTTTCGTTCACCTCGGCGGCAGGAACCGCAATACCAGAAGGCTCTATATGTACAGTAACGTTTTCAAGCGGATTAATTTCAGCTTTCATTCTTCGTTCGATAGTTTCAGCTATTTTATGTGCTTCTTCAACTGACAGCTCAGGATCCACGTAGGCGTGCAAGGTAATGTAGAATTTACCGCCAGTGTAAATAGTGGAGATTTCATGCACCTCTTTTACGCCCTCCACAGTTGCTAGTTTTTCTACTAGCTGGTCCATTTTTGTTTCTTTTTCTGATGGTTCAATATGGATGGTGGCGTCTACATTGCCAAGAGCTTGCTTCAAGTCAACTTCAATGTTAGATACTAAAGAATGCGCCTCTTCCAACGGCATATGGCTTGGAACTTGTACGGATGCATCAATGAAAATTTTAGAGCTTACTTTGCGAACTTTCAGGTTTTCAATTTTCACGATGCCCTCATGTGAAAGAATCACTTTTCTTGTTTTCTGCACAAGCTCCTTTGATGCCGTATCGCTTAGTTCCATCACACTGGATCGCACGAGCTTAACGCTCAAATAACTAAGCATAACTCCGAGGAGAATTGATGCCAACGCATCTCCATAATAAAAGCCTAAAGTAGCTAAGCCAAACCCCAGCAGAGCCAGCAAAGTTGAGCTTAAATCTGAAACAGCGTCGTAAAAACCGACTTTCATAGAGGGACTTTGTATATGCTCGGTTTTCTTGAAAACCGTAACTCTTAAAGAAGCAATAAAAAGAGCGTAGCCTATCGCAATGAAACCCGCAAACTCTACTCCTTTAACAATCTGCGTGTTCTCTATCAATCTTATTGCGGCTTCGTAAAAAATTAAGAATGCAACTGCAATTAAGACTACTCCACCAATGAGTCCACCTATGGTTTCAAACTTCTCATGTCCGTAAGTGTGTTCCTCGTCAGGAGGCTTAATTGAAGCGCGAACTGCAAAAAACAACATTATAGTTGACACAACATCAAGCAATGCATGTAAACCGTCGCTCTGTATAGCTAAACTTTTAACAATCCAGCCTATCGAAAGCTCAACTATTACAACGCTAAAGATTGCAATAGCTGAAATCTTCAATGCTTTAAGTTTGTATTTTCCTTCGCCAGAGCCTTGCATTTTATTAATCTAAATATGCTCATAACAAGGGCGATTTAAGAATTGCGGGAGAAAATAAACCAACCAATTTTGAATCCAAACGCTCTTTACGCCGCTCTTAATTTATATCCCAACCCCAAACTATTTCTCCCGCCTAATTTCCCTTTTTCTTTTTTTATTGCCTCAACCTCTTAGACCTAATGACTTAAGATTTTGAACCCCGACTAAAGTGGAGATGCAGCCGCTTTTTCCCTGATTGTTGACGGGAATTAAGCAAAACCCTTAACTTTTTCCATTGAAGAGATAATCCTTGCGAGAAGTTGAATGATGAGCTTTCTACGGACGTCGAGTAGTGGGATTTCGAAATTGTCTCTTTTTGTTTTAATGCTTGTGTTCTATTCGAAATCTAGGTTTCTAACCATGACGTTTCTGTCTTTGTATGGTTTAATTCATGGTGTTGCATGTGTGCCTGGAAGCAGGGTAAGCGCGGTTAAAAGTCTACTCCGTTATGGCGTTGATGTGCTTCAACATGGGTTGGGCTCGTCAATTCCAGCCGACTTTTGAGATTCCTCTCCATGTGAGCCACGTAGTTTCACCATAAAGCCCCTATTAATTTCATTATTTTTTATTGGAGGAGGATTTGAACCCCGACCAAGGTGGAGATGTCACCCGCGATTCCCCTTTTTTTATGGATGATTCGCGATACTGAAATCGTTAGGTTTAGAAAGAAATGATGTTAGGCATAGATGTTCTGCTGTTTGTTTGGGAACCAGCATCCTCAGATATGTTATTCCGTAAATGGCTCTTTCTTTTTTAAAGAAAAAATATTTTGGTCAAATGTATCTAAAAGTTAAAAGCCTAAAATCGATAGGCATTTAGGTTTGAAAATAAGTATTAATGGAAACGGTTGATGCTTGATGGCTTTAGTAAAAATAAGCAAAATCTTAGAAGGATGCTGTCTAGACCAGAAAGTAACTATACGCGGCTGGGTTTACCGTAAACGTGAAGGAAAAGAACTTGTTTTCCTAGTAATCCGCGATTCAACGGGAGTAATCCAATGTACAGTTAAAAAAACTAGTCCCTGCTGGAACGAAGCACTACGCTTAACAATTGAATCTTCACTCACGCTTGAAGGCACCGCCAAACAGGACAAGCGTGCCCCAGGCGGATACGAGATAAGCATAGAAAACTTGACGATTATCGGTTTAGCAGAAACCTTTCCAATTGCGAAAGATAAAAGCGAAGAATTCATCCGTGACATGCGGCACCTCTGGCTTCGCAGCCGAAAAATGAATTTAGTCATGAAGGTTCGCGCTGACGTGTTAGAAGCAACACGCGAATACTTCAAAAGCCAAGATTACACAGAGGTTTCGCCGCCGATGTTTATTTCCGCGGCAGTTGAAGGCGGCTCAACTCTTTTCGGCTTAAAATATTTTGATCAAGACCTTTACCTGACGCAGAGTTCTCAGCTTTATCTGGAAATTTTAATCTATTCTTTAGAAAATGTTTATTGCATCGCTCCCTCGTTTCGGGCTGAAAAAAGCAGGACAATTAGGCATTTAACTGAGTACTGGCACATTGAAGGCGAATGGCCGTTTGCGGATATGAATGATTTAATGAAGTTTGAAGAAGGCTTAATGATGCATGTTTGCCAAAGCATCGGCGACAAATGTCAAAAAGAATTTGCAGAGTTAGGCGCTGACATATCAAAGTTGAAAGCAGTAAAGACTCCGTTTCCAAGGATAACTTATGAAGAAGCAATCAATAGACTTAAAGTTAAAAATCAAGCGTTAAATTGGGGTGTTGATTTAGGTTACGAGGACGAGAAGGTTTTAGCTGAAGATTTCGGCAAACCCTTCTTCGTTTATGATTACCCTACAGCGATTAAGGCGTTTTATTGCAAGACGTACCCTGACCATCCTGAAGTTGCAATGTCGGTTGATATGATGGTTCCACGGATAGGCGAAATCAGCACAGGCGGAGCAAGAGAAGAAGACAAGGACATACTTATTCAACGTATGAAAGAGCAGGGCTTGAAACCTGAAGATTACGAATGGTACCTTGACCTACGGCGCTACGGCACCGTGCCCCATGTTGGCTTCGGCATGGGACTAGAGCGATTGATAACTTGGATGCTTGACCTAGACAACATCATCGACGCTATTCCATTTCCGAGAACAACCCGCAGGTTCTACCCATAATATTTTTTTGTTTACGGGTAACCCGTAAAATACTCCAGTTTTAACTGTGCTTTCTGCAAGCCGATGCTTACGACAAGTGTCTTCATCGCTGCAACCATCGGCGGCGGTCCACAAACATAAAACACGTTTTCCATGTAATCAGGCAATTCCTTCTTAATCATATCTGCAGTGATTACGCCGGTTGCACCTTTCCATTGACTGGTTGCTTCGTTAACGATAAAAACGACTTTTAAATTCTTGTTTTCTTCTTGCATTTTCTCAAGTTCTTGTTTGAATGCTATATCATTTTGCGTGCGGCAACCATAGAAGAGCGTAATTTTCGAGTTCAAGCGTTTGTCTGCGGCGTATTTGCATATGCTCACAAAGGGGGTTATTCCTATACCTCCTGCAAGCAACGCGATTTTGGGATACTCACCCTCAAAAGTGAATTGTCCATATGGCGCGTCTATTCTTGCCCAGTCGCCTACTTTAACGGCTTTTAAAGCCATTGAATATTCGTGATCAGTCAGTTTTTTAGTAAATTCAAAGTGTTCTTTTTCTGTTGGGCTGCTGCTAAAACTAAAATGGTGAGTTAACTCTTTGTCGCCCTGTTTTATAGTTGTGAAAAAGTATTGCCCCGGCTTGTAAGCTAATTCAGGCGGTCTGGAAAACCTGTAACTGGTTACATCAGAAGTTCTAGGTATAATTTCTTTGATTTTCGTTTCAAGCTTCATAAAAATCATGTCGCTATTTAGAATGTGCGGATTCTAGTATAATTATTAGATTACAATAAACTTTGCGGCTAACTCGTAAGGCAATATATCAATCTAAACATGGTTAAGCAAAGAAAAGATAACTAAACACTTTAAGAAAAAAGGGTTGGAATGGGGCAGACAACGGAAAAATTGCTATTCTCGTTGTGCAGATGAAGCTATAAAAACGCTTGAATCTTTAGTCTTAGAAATTGGCAAATATAGGCATCAAGAAAGAAAAATGTATGAAATCCCCCGAAAAGCTTTAAAATGAAACTGCAGAATTCAAGGGTTAATACAGCGAACTTGGGGAAAACACTAAAAATGAGTGACGATCTGGTAACGAAATTGGCGAATCCAGCACCGCTAGGACTTTTAGGCTTTGGCGTAACTACTGTTCTACTTAACTTGGTTAACGCAGGGGCTTTTCCTCTGGACACAATGATTTTAGCTATGGGCATAGCTTACGGAGGATTAGCACAGGTTATTGTTGGAATAATGGAGTTCAAAAAAGGCAACACTTTCGGTACTGTAGCTTTCATGTCCTATGGCTTGTTCTGGTGGAGTCTCGTGATGCTTTTGGTTTTACCGAAGCTTTCGTTCCTAAGTGGATTCAGTGCTCCTTCTGCGGCTTCAATGGCGGCATATTTCATAATGTGGGGAATCTTTACCTTCGCCATGTTCTTTGGTACATTGAAGGCTAATCGCGCTTTGCAGTTCGTATTCGGGAGCTTAACCATACTATTCTTCATGTTAACAATAAGAGAGTTAACTAACAACCCCACTCTGTTTGGATCAGTAACGTTCAACACAATCACTGGCATTGAAGGCGTCATATGCGGCTTAAGCGCAGTATATCTTGGCGTAGCTGAAATCTTAAATGAAGCCAACCATAAAACTGTCTTACCAATTTACCCTACAAGCTAAAAAATAACTAAAATAACTAATTCCTTTTTTATTTTTCAATAAAATGACTGAAAAACTTATATTCTTTAGAGTTTACCCTTCCCAGCAATTTAGGTTGAGTGAAATGTCAGAAGATAGTTTACCATTTGACGAGAAGTTTTGTCCAAGTATTGCAAAATTTTCTAATGGAGAAAAACGAAAGCAAGAATGGGAGAAATCAATAAAGAATCCGCAGGAATATTGGGTGGAAAAAGCAAAAGCCATCGATTGGTTTAAGCCATTCAGCAAGGTCCTTGATGATTCTAACCCGCCGTTTTACAAGTGGTTCCCTGATGGAGAACTAAACATTTCCTACAACGCCCTAGACAGGCACGTGAAAAGTAACCGTAAAAACAAGCTTGCCTACATTTGGGAAGGCGAAATGGGAGAAGTAAAAACTTACAGTTACTATCAACTTTACCGAGAAGTAAACAAACTTGCAAAAGTACTAAAAGAATTCGGCATCAAAAAAGGCGACCGCGTCGCAGTTTTCCTCCCCGTTATTCCTGAGTTGCCAATAACTTTGCTTGCAACAACAAGAATCGGTGGAGTCCACACAGTAGTCTTTTCAGGATTTAGTGCTGAAGCATTAACCGACAGAGTAAATGACAGTGGAGCAAAAATCCTAGTAACAGCAGACGGTTCCTTCCGAAGAGGAAAATCAATCGCCATTAAAGACAACGCAGACCGCGGATTACCAAACATGCCTAATATTGAAAAAGTTATTGTTGTAAAACGGACTGGTCAACCTGTTCAGATGAAGGAAGGTAGAGATGTATGGTATCATGATGCTCTTGCAAACGCAGGCGCAGACGCCTACGTGGAACCAGAAAGCATGAAATCTACAGACCCGCTATTCATCCTTTACACTTCAGGAACTACAGGGAAACCAAAAGGTGTTCAGCATGGGATAGGCGGATACCTTGTCTGGGCTTATTGGACGCTCAAGTGGGCTTTTAACCCAACTGACGAGGATATTTTTTGGTGTGTTGCTGACATCGGCTGGATTACCGGGCACACATACAACGTTTATGCACCGTTAAGCCTAGGCGTTACCGCATTCATTTTTGAGGGGACACCTGATTACCCCGCGCAAGACCGATGGTGGGACATAATTGAAAGACACGGCATAACCATCCTCTACGCTACACCAACCGCCATCAGAATGTTCATGAAATTCGGTGAACAATGGGTAACAAAACATGACCTAAGCACCCTACGCATTCTAGGCTCAGTAGGCGAACCAATAAATCCTGAAGCGTGGAAATGGTACTACAGCGTCGTTGGCAAAGAAAAACTCCCAATAATTGACACCTGGTGGCAAACGGAAACTGGCGGATCTATGATTTCCCCCACCTCAGGAATAGAACTCACACCGTTAAAACCTGGCAGCGCAACGTTCCCAATGCCAGCAGTCAACGCTGACATCTACGATGAGAAGGGACAGCCAGTACAAGCAGGCACTAAAGGTTTTCTAGTAATCAAATCGCCATGGCCTGGAATGTTGCAGACAATTTGGAAAGACCCCGATCGATTCAAGCAAACTTACTTTGGCAGGTGGCCGGGAATATACTATTCTGGCGACTATGCTGTCCGAGACCCTGAAGGCTACTTCTGGCTCCTTGGCAGAGCCGACGAAGTTCTCAAAGTTGCCGGACACCGAATAGGAACAGTAGAGCTTGAAAGTGCATTGGTTGCGCACCCAGCGGTTTCGGAAGCAGCAGTAATGGGTAAAGAGGACGCAGTGAAAGGCGAAGTTCCAGTGGCATTCGTTGTTCTGAGAAGCGGTTTCACGCCGTCAGACGAACTTCGTGCAGAACTCATTAAGCGGATTAGAACCGCAATAGGCCCAATAGCCACTCCAGACGCTGTTATTATAGTTAACAAGCTGCCAAAGACACGAAGCGGCAAAATCATGCGCAGACTACTTAAAGCAGTACTGTCCGGAGCACCACTCGGCGACACATCAACAATTGAAGACGAAGGCTCAATTGAAGACATAAAAGCAACATACGACGAGCTGCGAAAGCATCTAACTAAATAATTTCTTTTCTTATTTTTTTTAAAAAAAATCATAAATTATTTTACGTTAGTGATTACTAATGCCTTTAGATTAACTGTTAAAAGTGGAATTTGTGGCTTTTTTGCACTTCAGTGTCGAATTCTTTTGCTAATTCTTCAAGAAGCGTTCGTTGCTGGAACGTAAGTTTTTCTGGAACTGACATGCCTATGCGTATTAGTATGTCGCCTTTGCCATAAGCCCTGAAATGTGGCATTCCTTTTCCCTTCAACGTTATGACTTCGCCTACCTGCGTTCCTGGATGAATCTTGATGGTTGTTGGTCCTTCAAGGGTGGGAACGGCTATTTCAGCGCCTAATGCTGCTTGCGGATAAGTGATTATGGCTACGTGCCATAGGTCGTCTCCTTCCCTTATAAATTGCGGGTGCGGCTTAACGTGAACGACGACATAGAGGTCGCCTGGTTCGCCATCGTCAGACGCCATTTCTCCTTCTCCTCTGAGCCTAAGCTGATTACCTTCATCTATGCCCATTGGAATTTTAACGGTGATTTTACGGCGTATCCTAACCCGCCCTGTACCATGACAATTACTACATGGCTTTTCAATCAGTTGGCCTTTTCCTTTACATGTTGGGCAAGCAGTCACTTGCACGTACATCCCGAAGCCGCTTTTGCGCATATTTTGCACTTGACCCGAACCGCCGCACCTTGGGCAAATTTTAACGGAAGTGCCTGGGGCAGCGCCTGAACCCTCGCATACATTGCATTTTTCAGTTCGTGGGATTTCAATTTCTTTTTCGGCTCCGTTAGCAGCCTCTTCCAAGGTTATTTCAAGGTCATAAGCTAAGTCTTGGCCTATGTTTCTTCTTTCGCCTCCGAATCCCCCGCCGAAGAAAGTTCGGAAAATGTCCCCGAAACCCATGTCTCTAAAAACAGAGTCAAAGTTGGCACCTCTGAAAATGTCTTCTGAACTGTATCTTTGGTCAAAACCTGAATGGCCAAGGGTATCGTATTGTTGTCGTTTTTGGTCGTCGGAGAGAACAGCATAAGCTTCAGAGATTTCTTTGAATCTTTCTTCTGCTCCAGGAGACTTGTTTCGGTCTGGATGGAATTGCATTGCCAGTTTTCTGTAAGCGTCTTTGATTTCGTCCTTTGATGCGTTGCGTTGTACGCCTAGAACTTCGTAGTAGTCTCGTTTTTCAGCCATTAGATTTTACCGCTAAATCAGCATCTATTATTTTATTTGACTTTGTAATCTTCTGAATCAACCACTCTCTCTTGACCTGATTCTTCGGGACCTGGACCTTCAGGACCGCCGCTTGGGGGTGGTTGGGGTCCTGTTCCTGCTTCTGGTCCTTGGCCTGGTTGTTGCTGTCCCTTCTGTTTTGCGTATTCTGCTGCTGCTTGCTGGTAAACCTTCGTTCCGACATCCTGCAGTACCTTCTGGAGTGCGTCGGATTTTGTTTTCACCAGTACCATGTCATTGCTTGCTAGAGCGTTTTTGAGTTCTGTTACTGCCGCGTCGATTTTTCCTATTTCTTCCTGTGTGATTTTGCCTGCAAGGTCTGTCTTTGTTCGTTCCGCCGTGTAGACTAGGCTGTCAGCGTTGTTGCGCAGTTCAGCTTCTTCCCTTTTCTTTTTGTCTTGCTCTGCGTATTGGTCGGCGTCTTTGATTAAACGTTCCTTTTCTTCTTTAGATAGCTTGGTGGATGCGGTTATGCGTATTTTTGATTCTTTTCCTGTGCCTAAGTCTTTGGCAGTTACGTTCATTATACCGTTGGCGTCGATGTCGAATGTCACTTCTATCTGTGGGACGCCTCGTGGTGCAGGCGGCAAATCTACGAGGTTAAACATGCCAAGTGAAACGTTGTCCCCTGCCATTGCACGTTCGCCTTGGAGCACGTGGATGGTGACTGCTGTCTGGAAGTCCGCTGCTGTCGTGAAGATTTGGCTTCTCTTAGTTGGAATGGTCGTGTTCTTTTCCATTACTTTAGTGTGTACGCCGCCCATGGTTTCTACACCGAGCGACAATGGTGTAACGTCAAGTAAAAGTAGGTCTGTGACTTCGCCTGTTATGACTGCTGCTTGGATGGCTGCTCCTATTGCAACGCATTCCATGGGGTCAAGTCCACGTTCGGGCGCTTTGCCTAAGATTTGCTCAACAAACCTTTGAACAAGTGGCATTCTGGTCATTCCGCCGATTAGAATGATTTTGTCGATTCCTTGCGGCGTCAGTTTTGCGTCTTCAAGAGCTTTCAGAAGGGTAGGTTGTGTTCGCTGCACGATTGGTTGCGCTAAAGATTCCAGTTTAGTTCGCGTTAATGTTAGGTGTAGGTGTTTTGGTCCTGAAGCGTCTGCTGTTAAAAATGGCAGGTCGATGTCGGTGCTCATCAGCGCTGAAAGCTCAATTTTGGCTTTTTCCGCGGCTTCTTTAAGCCTAGGCATTGCCATTCTGTCGCCTGAGACATCTATGCCTGTTTGACGTTTGAACTCGCCTAAAATGTAGTCCATGACTGCTTTGTCAACGTCTGTTCCGCCGAGTTGGGTGTCACCGCTTGTGCTGAGCACTTGGAAGACTCCTTTGCCAAAATCCATTACTGTGACGTCGTGTGTTCCGCCGCCGAAGCTGAACACGAGAATTTTCATTTCTTGCTGTACCTTGTCTATGCCGTATGCGAGGCATGCAGCTGTGGGTTCGTTGACTATTCGCATGACTTGGAAGCCTGCAATTTCTCCTGCATCTTTGGTTGCTTGGCGTTGGTTGTCATTAAAGTGTGCTGGAACAGTAATGACTGCTTTGCGCATAGTGCCGCCAAGGTAGGTTTCTGCGTCCTTCTTTATTTTTTGCAGTATGAATGCTGAGATTTGCTGGGGACTGTACTCTTTTCCGTAAACGTTGACTTTGTAGTCAGTGCCCATTTTGCGTTTTATTTCAAAAATTGTTCCTTCTGGGTTGGTGGCTGCTTGGCGTTTCGCTGGTTCACCTACCAAGAGTTGTCCGTCTTTTGTGAAGGCAACAACTGATGGGAACATTTTTCCCGCCATTGTAGGGCCTTCTGCGCTTGGGATAACTGTTGCGTGTCCGCCTTCATATATGGCGGCTGCTGAATTGGTTGTTCCCAAATCTATTCCTAATACTTTTTCACTTGTTTTTTGATTACTCATTTACTTTTTTTCCTCCATTTGGTTACTTTGATTGTTTTTTGATGGTTTGACTGCTACTTTGACGATGGTGGGTCGAATTACTTTGCCCTTCATCATGTAGCCTTTTCTTATTTCCTCAATCACGGTGCCGTCTTCAACATCGTCTTGCTCTACAGCGGCAATAGCGTTATGACGTGTGGGGTCAAAAGCTTTGCCCTCTGGGCTTTCTATTGGAGTGACACCTTCTTGCTCAAGAACCTTTCTGAGCTTTTTCAGCGTCATTTCCACGCCTTCTAGCAAGGATTCGGGCGATGTTGAGATTTCGCCGTTTTTAACCGCTAACTCCAGCTCATCCACAACATCCAGTAGTTGGATGACTAAGCGTTCGGTGCAGTAATTCTTGGTCTGCTCCGCTTCACGGTCAAACCGTTTCTTAAAGTTATCAAGGTCAGCCTGCAAATACTTAAGCCTAGTCAAATAATCTTCTGCACGTTTCCGCTCACAATCCAGAAGCTGCTCTAGCTGGTCAACAGACTTCTCTTCTTGCTCTTTTTGTGCATCAACCATTTTACGCTAGCTCCTTGTGTTTAAAAGCAATCTAACAATCAAACAAAAAAATTTTTCGCCTTAAAAGGCTTTACCTTTAAAATGTGCAAAGTTAAGAAAAAACATCAAAATTTGTAATAAGTAATTGGTTTTATCGACTAGTGTTTCAACTGTTTCTTAACTGCTTCTTCGGCTGCTTTGACTGCTTCGGGTAGTTTGTCGCATTTTGTTCCTCCGCCTTGTGCAAAGTTGGGTCTTCCGCCGCCTCCGCCGCCAAAAATCGGTGCAACCTCTTTCACTATTTGGTTTGCGTTTACGCCTTTTTGCACCGCGTTTTCTCCAGCCATAACCATGAGTCTGCAGGTTTTTCCGTCAGAACCATAAAACAGCGTTACGGTTGCTGGGTTGCGCTTGATAATCTCCGCGGGGTTTTCACCATGGGCGCCTATTCGGCAAGTTTTCTTTTGATTACCATATTTATCATAAATTTATCATTAGAATTTGCTTAACTAAAAACAAGAAATTTCTTTAATGATTATGTCGGATTTTCTTTATTCGCGATATTAATTAGCGCAATCTTTGCTGCCATTCGAACACGGCTTTCATAATTGTTATGAGAATCAGCCCTGTATTTAGAGAATTTTGGTAAAGGTGATTTTATTATATTTGTTAGAAGCAATATCGCTGCGCTATCTCCGATTATGTCCAAAGACTCGATGATCTCGAGCCTATAATCCAAAGCCTCGAACCATTCCTCTTCCTTCGGAGGAATAAAATCTTCATAAAGCCTTATCAACCTGTCTGTGGCCGATCTACTTGCAATTTTGCCCAACGTAATTACCGTCTCTTTCCAAAGCTCTGTCGGATTTCCGAAAGTTGGTTGGTTCATCCAATTTAAGCCCTTGGCAACTTGCCTTTTATCTTCAAAAATCTGCATTAAGCTCGTGATTGATTTAGCATTTCCTATTTCCCCGAGTGCCCGCACAATCGATATTTTTGCATTATAATCCGATTCTGTTGAAAGCAGGTTAAGCAAAGGTGTCACTCCAACTCCACTCTTAAGTTTACCTATGGAATCTATTGCGGATATTCTGACTTGCGGGTCGGAATCAGTCAAGAAAGAGATTAACGGTTTCATAACTTGATTTCCTCCAATTTCACCTAGCGCGTCAGCCACAGCCTGCCGTATTTTCGGTTGGCCGCTTTTCATAGGTACTATAAGCGTTTCAACACTATTTTGATCACCGATTTTTCCAAGGGCGATTATCGAATGAATCCGAGTTTTTTCATCGCTTGTTTTTACAAAAGAAGTTAGTAAATCGACCGCGCTCTTCGTTCTCATGCGGCCAAGTCCATCAATAGCCAGCAATCTAAGGTCGGGATTCTTCTCTTGTTCTCTTGATATTTGTAGAAGAATATTTTCTGCTTCTCCCCCACCAATCATTTCAATAGCAAGCATAATCTCTTTTTCATATCGTCCTTCATTGCTTTTCATGAATTCGACCAAAGGTTCAATTCCCGAATCTATTCTTAACTCGCCAATAGCTTCGATTATACAATTCATGTGAGTAGATGTGCCCTCTCTCAAAACTTGCACTAGTAAAGGAAGTGCTGCTTCAACTCCTAAGGCTTGGAAGGCATCAAATATGTGTCGTCTGTTTTCTGTTTTCTTATTACAAAGCAGGTCGACCAGCGCGGGTATCGCTTTGTTACTACCAATCATTCCCAACGCAATTATAGCATTTTTTGCAACAATTGTATCGGTCTCGTTCAATAACCCAATAAGTGGTGTTAATATGTCATTTCCGCCAATTCTACCCAGTGCTTCAATTGCTCGACTTCTAACTTGTTTATCGTCATCAGATAGCAACCCAAGAAGCGGTTTGATGGCTGCCCTATTCTGGGTTATGCCTAGTGCCTCTGAGGCGCTAATCCGAATCCACTTATTTGGACTTTTTAGTAGTTCAATAAGCGAAATAGTTACCTTGTCATTCCAATTCTTCTGGAGATTTTCACTTGTAAAAAGTATGTTTCCTATAGATTCTGTGGCTGATGTTACAACCATTTCGTCGGTATCTTGAAGGGCGGTTAGCAGGAATTCAAGTGATTCTTCAGTACATTTTTTTCCTAATATCTCAATTACAGATTTTTTAGTATAAGCATCAGCGTTATCTGCCATTTTCAAGAGTTTTTTTGTTATGTTTTCGTTTTTTATCTTTGACAACGCTCTTACAATTGCATAACGCAAAGACAAGTCTTGTTTGTCCTTAAGTGCATTGATCAAGCCTTCGACTGCTTCATTACTTCCTACTTCTGATAAGGAATTAATTGCTTCGTTCCATACATCAGAATCTTCGTCATCTAGCGCTTTTATCAAGTACTCAGTAACTCTATTATCACCAAGTTCTCCTAGCGTCTTTATCGCAAAGACCTTAAAGTTGCCTTTAATCGCTAAATTGCCGATTATACCTATACTGGTTTCAGGCCTTTTGAGTTTACGTGATAAATTTATTACAAACGTTTCCCAGGTAGGTTCTTGGGACTTAAGGATCTCGTTTATCATGGATATATGAATATCCTGTTTTTTTCCTTCCATCATCATTACAAGATACTGAATGGTTCCCCTCATAATTCTAAATTTTTTCGCTTCATCGATAAAATTGTTCAAATCATTGATTATTTCTGCTTGTTCTTTTTTTTGCCATTGGTAATCAGATCCGTAAATTATCCATCTTGCCATGACATATTCGAAAAATGCCTCGTAAGCAAAGCCTACTACTCTATCCCCTTCCCAATTAAGATAGGTAATAAGATTTTCGCTAAGTATCTTACTCAACACTGTTTCTAAATCAGCTGTTGTATCACCAAGAAGAGCTATTATTTCTGTTTTTGGCAGTTCGCTTTTTTGTTTCTTCTTAAGTTCGGCCACGAATTTGTACATTTGTTCTGTGGCTTTACTCTCTTTACCTGTATGTTCGAGCTTCCTTAACCAATATTGATCGAATATTTCAATTCTTCGAACGTCACTAGGAAGATTTTGACCTTCAAATCCTTCGGCAAGAAATCTCAACATTAGCGGATGCAAACAGATAGCCCTGAGTTCCTTTACAAGAGTTCCCTTGAGTTGATATAACCGCTTATATAATGTCCATGCTTCTTTGAACTCTTTTGCATTAAACTCATTGAAGCGCAGGTCGTTTTTCATGAAAACGCGGCCTTTTTTTGAGTAAAGGCGATCCAGGAATCCTTCATTATCCTTCAGGAAGAATTCCCAATCCATGTCTCGACAGCTAATATAGAATTTGATTCTGTTACCGATATTATTTTGAACTATATCTGCCAAGTCTCTTTTGATCGCCTGTGGGTTAGGGGATTCGTTAATTGCGTCTAAAAATACTATCAAATCAAAGTTTTTTTCGTTTAGGGCTTCATTCAAATTTGGCATTAACTGATCAAGATTAGGGTAATCCTGCGCGTTAAGAGCATCAATCAAATGTTGTTCAAGTGACCCGTTGATATACATGCTGTTTAGGAATAATACTGGTCGACTATCCATGAGCTTTTCAGATAAATGACAGAGAAGGTTAGTCTTTCCAATTCCGGCTTCGCCAACAACAACACATGCGTTTTTTTCTTGCTGATCTAGAAATTCGTCGAACTCTTTTTCTATCTCTGCGCGTTTGACGTACAGATTTGGAATGTACTTTTTGCTTCGATCAATTGCACTTCCTTTAAGGTCTTGCATTTGATTTATAACCTGTTCTTTGCATGTTTGCAATATCTTTAGGAATGTTATTTTAGGGTGAATAACAGGAGTTTGTTCGAGTAATGCTCTTGTGTACGCCGAAGCGACAAGTGCAGCGTAGGAATGCCAATCATCATTTTTTCTATCATCAGAATAATCGCAAATGCCGCGCACTATTAAGTAGCCTACTTGTTGATCCCACGTGGCTTCAGCAGTACCTGACCCTTCCATTTCAAAAGCTCTTACCCCAAATTGATCTCTTAACTGATCTCGTTTCCGAGCATTTTTAAGAAGCGTGTTCCCAGATGCGACTGAGCCAATAAATACTCGAGGCTGCCCTGCAATTCTTTTAGGGTCTTCAGGATGATTAATGAAGATTTCAGGATTATTTGAACTAACTAGGATATCGGTTTTTTCTGAAGGACGCTCAATCTTTAGCTTTTTCATACCTTGCTTAATGAATTTAAGCCATGGTCGGTCTCCCTCAATTTCCAATGCTTCCATACGTCGAACTGAAGCAAGTAAATGCGAACTTGGGGGTCTTGGCAAGGGTCTAACAATGATATTTTCTGTTTCTTCCTTAACAAAATCATATTGTATTACGCCATTCTGACCAGATACTACTATGTCTCCTAAACGAACATGCTCAGTGGTTTTTTCGGGGTTCGGTGCTCCTCCAGCGATACCTACCATTATAATTGAGTTAATGTTAGGGAAGTCTTCTAATAACATTGTAGTCTTACTAGCCGCAATGTTATTTCCCATTCCGGCAAGAAATAAAACTACAATATGCGTTCCTCCGTTTAATGCGTGTATTTGTCCTATACAATAAGTTCGTGGTGACCGAGCGCCTGTTGAATAAGATTTTGTTTTGTTCATCATTGCTTTTACAGCGGCATACTCCTCAGGCAATGCAGTAAGTATACCAATTGAAGCCTGCTTGCACTCCGGTGCGCTATCCACATTGCTTGACATGCAACATAGATAAAGATAGGATACCTAAAAAACATGCGCTAATTTTAGATTGCCAGTTTTCTTAGCAAATGCCCAGTTTGTTCAATTGTTTCTTTACTGCGTCTTCTGCTGCATTTACTGCCTCTTTTAGTTTCTCTGGTTTTGTTCCGCCGCCCTGCGCAAAGTTGGGTCTTCCACCTCCGCCGCCTCCGATAATAGGCGCAACTTGACGGATTACTTCAGCTGCATTGAAGCCTTGGTCCACTGCTAATGATCCAGACATAATAACTAGACCGGACGTTTTGTCAGTTTTTCCTCCGAAGACAGTTATTGTGCCTGGATCTTTTTTGATTAATTCACTGGCAAGCTGAATCATTGGTGCTACGTCAACGCCAGAAAACTCTCGTCTTATTACTTTACATTCCCCGAGAATCGTTATTCCTTCTGTCGTTTCCGCAATAAAATCTGGTCTCACTTGTTTGCTTTCTTTTTCAATAACAAAGCTTTCCTTTTGGGCTAGTTCCTTGATTAGCTTGCGTTTCTCAACATTTGCCTCCTTGAGTTCTTTGACGATTTTCTCAGCCGTCTTATCCAACTTGTTCGCAGGAGCCGTCAAAACTTCTGAAACCTTCCAGAGCAGGCTTTCCTGTTTCTGTACTGCCTTTAGCGCTTCCAGCCCAACTGCGTAGCCTAAGCGTTCCACGCCGTCCTGTACGCGTTCGGTGTAGACGATTTTTACAAAGCCGACCTCGCCAGTGCTTCCCAGATGTGTTCCAGCGCACGCTTCAACGTCCCAATCGCCAGTTTTCACCACTCGGATATCTTTGCCAGGTACTGCACCGCCTTGGTAGAGTCTGAAGCCGTAACGTGCTTCCGCCTCGTTGCGCGGTAGCCAAGTTGTCTCAACCTTCATGTTAGCGCCTATCGCCTGATTAGCCAATATCTCAATTTTATGAACTTCTTCAGTGCTCAGTCTTCGGTAATGTGAAATGTCAAGGCGTGAAGTTTCCAAGCCCTTCTGAGTGCCTGATTGCCAAACATGCTCGCCTAAAACCCGTCTTGCAGCACCATTAATTAGGTGCGTAACCGTATGCGCCTTCATCAAAGCGTAACGTCTGTCCCAGTTGAGAACGCCGTGAACAGTGCTGCCTTCTTTGAACGTTGGCGATGTGCTGAGTTTGTGCACTATGATTTTACCGATCTTTTGGGTGTCAACCACGTCAAACTTTGAAGCGCCAACTGTTAGCCATCCGTGGTCTGCTGGTTGCCCTCCGCCCTCAGGGTAAAAGCATGTTCGATCCAACACGACGTACTTGTCGTTGATTATTTTGAGGACTTTAGCGTCGAACTCACGCATATACGTGTCGGCATAGTACAGTTGTTCTGTTGCTGGCAGTTGCTCAGCCACTTTCTCGAGCGTTTTCTCGGCTTGGGTTTCTTCCTCTTCGACGGGTTTGGTTGCTTGCATGTGTCGTTTAGCGATTAACGCGTAAAAGTTCTCCGGAACCTCCACTTGCACGCCTTCTTTTTCAGCTGCTTGCTTAACAATTTCTGGTGGAAGCCCATGCGAATCATACAGTTCTGTCAGCGTATCCATTGGTAGTTTGCCTGTGCCTTTTGCTTTCAGGTCGCTGGCTATTCGTTTAACCATGCCTTCTCCGCGTTTGAGCGTGTCTTCAAACTTTTCCTCCTCAACCTTGAGCATTTCAACGATTTCGTTTTGCATTTCTTTGATGTGTGGGAAATCTTTTGACCAATAATCGACCTGCATATCCACGATATCGTACAGTTTTGCTGGCTCCATGTTGAGGGTTCGCATTAAACGGTAAACCTTGCGGTACAGCAGCCGCGCTAAGTATCCTTCCTGAATGTTCGATGGCACAACCCCTTCAGACAGCATGAAGCTTAAGGTTTTAGTGTGGTCAGTTACTGCCCAAGCATTCTCAATCGGAATCAACACTTTATCAAGCGTTTCCATGTCAATTCCAGATAACTCTGACACACGTTTTCTAGTGACAAGCCGATTCGCGTTTTTGTCAACGCTAACCAGACCAGAATACTTCGCTACACGAGATAGAAAATCGTTGTCAACATTGGTTATTCCCGCCATGCTGAGAACTTTATCAAGCAAATTCCCGTAAATCGCTTGGAACAAGCTTGGCACACCCTGACTGATCCAGGTAAAGCGGTCAATGCCATAGCCCGTGTCAACCGTGCGAATAGGCAACTCGATGAAGTCGTCGCCGACAACCTTGTACTGCATGAAAACCAAAGTGCCAACCTCTAATCCCCGCACGATGCATTCCACGTCTGGACCAGCGTTGCCGCCGCCAACCCACACATCCTCCTTGTAGACGACCTCCTCAGATTTTATGCCAAGCACTTCAGTGGCAAAGCGGTGGTGAAAACGCACTGTTTCATCCTTCCAGTACACTTCCTTGTCAGGATAGTTGAATGCGTGTGCTCCGCCCATCTCGAAAATGGTTAAGTGCCTGCCAAAAGTTGGTCCAGTATTCGAAATATCCGTCAGCCTAATGCATGGCTGAGAAATCACCAGCGGATTTGCAGGTGGCGGAGAAATCCCCTCGGTCACGTAGGGCTGGAAGTCAATTATACTTGCATGCGTTAAGTAAATGTCTTTTCGCCATCGGGCAACAACCGGATAAGGTTTAATGCGGGTATGCCCATTCTTCTCAAAAAACGAAAGAAACGCCTCCCTCATCTCGGAAAGGCTGAAACTTTTCTTTGTGGCTGGATTATTAATGAAAGTGTAGTATCCGCATTCGTCGGAGCTGGATTCGCCGCAAGTTTCCTGCTCAGGGTTCTGAGTCCAATAATACTCACCGCATTTTGGACAATGCTTCCTAACGAAACCTTCCTGTTTAAAGAATGGAAGAGCATAATCTTCTGCCGTAAACTGCTTCAAACTTTTGGCACTCCATTTTCATTGACTGTTCTTTAGCTTTTAATGGGTACTAGATTCATGCATTTAAATAATTTCGCCCAACTTTCTAACTAAAGAAGAATGCCAGCCCTCAATCATCGGCTTAGATTCATAAAGCTGTTTTTCCAACCCGTAACGCCTAAGCGGTTTGGTAAGATGTCTCTGTGACCTTGTCGAAGTCAAGTACAGACCAGCGTTAAGCGTTCTAGGTAGGGCTGATTCTTTCTTGGTTAAGTCGCCATATTCCGCTCCGCATTTTTCACAGCGGAACCCTTGGTTTTTGCCCATGGACTTCAAGCGTTTACCGCAGCATGGGCAGAGCGGATTCTCAAATACCGTTTTCGGCGCAAGGTTTAGGATGTTAATTTTTTCAAGGTTAATTGTTAACGGCTTGCTTGACGTTGGCTTATGCACTGCACCATAAACCTCAACGCTGTCGCCAACGATGAGTTCTCTTGCGATTTTGCGTAGGCTACCAGTTGGTTCGTAAGCGGCGCAATCTACTTCTGCCGAATCATCTTTAATTGAAAAGATAACGTGGCGCAGGGGAACTATCCGCGGGTTCTGCGAAACAACGCCTTTAGCGATTACTGAACTGTAAGGTTCAATCTTGCTTAATGCTTCAACAGGCTTTAGGTGGGCATCGGTGCCTTGGTTTGAACGGAAAATAACCCAGCGCTCAACACTTTCAAGCGGCTTAATCATGCCGTAAGCTTTCTTTACTATTTCTGGCGATTCGCCTCTTATGCCGAAGAGAATTGGGTCTGGACCTCGAGGTGTAATGATTACTCTGCGCTTCTCACAATCAACATTGTTAAAAGTGTAAGGCTGCAATTGCTGATCCATCTCAAAAATGGATACTTCATCAACTTTCCTCTTTGAACCCCAATTCTGCGGTGCCCTATAAGCAATTAACTCGTACGTGTGGTCGCAGTTGAGGGTTTCGCCAACGGCTGCCAACGCGCCAATGATGCCTCTGCAAGAGTTAAAGCCTAACGCTTCAGCCCCAAACTTCTTGATTAGCGCCATTGCTTCTTTGAGTTTTACAATGCTTGTTTCAGTTTTTTTCGCAAAAACCCCCAGTTCCTCGGGGATTTCTTGCCCCTTCAAAAAGACTATTCCAGGGTCTGTGCCTTTCTCTTTGATGGCTGAGTTTTCTTCCCATAAAGTTATAGCTGACTCTTTTATTTGCTCTTCAAATGTGGCGTCATACTTGAATCTTAGGCAGAGGGCACCGTTGCCTCTTGTTTTCCATGGCACGTTCGGATTAAGCCTGATCAAGCTTGGATAATCAGTAAATTCAACGTAAAACTTTTCAAGCTCTTCAATAAGTAATGCCGCAAGATAGGTTGTGCAACCCCCCTTCGTTGAGTCTGTATCGTCCAGCCCAATGTGCATTACCTGTTGCCTATTCAAAGCAGCTGCTCTCCAAGCTAAATTAGAGAATTAAGCAGCGAAGGTAAAAAATATTGTTAGCCAGAAGCGAAGGTTAGTCTATTATTTATTGAAGAATGGGGTTTGTTCAAAAATTACTTGTTCTTGCAGTGTTGTTTGACGTTTTTCACTTATTATCATGGTTAGTTTCGAGTTTATTTTGCCGATTTTCTCGATTCTTTTTGCTACGATATATTTGAATTTCTCCATGTTGTCTGCTTTTACGTTTGCGATTATATCATAGACGCCCCAGAGGTTATGCGCTTCTTAGACGCCTTCAATCTTTTTAAGCGATTTCAGTACTTGATTTTCAGCTCCTATTTCGGTACTTAAGAGGATATACGCTGTTGAGATTTTCTTAACAAACTCCTTTCATTTTTGGGGGCGGGGCGGTTGGATTCAGAGGTTTGGGGAATCTTTCTTGTTCAAGGGAAACGAAAAATGCTCGATAGGTGTCCAAACCTCTTCACCCAACCTATAAAAAATTCAGTGCATCTGTTCACGGGGAGAGTTCTTACTATGATGTGGCTCCTTCCTAGCTTACTATTGTGGATTTGCACGTTTGCTTCCATTCTCTCACTGCTCCAGACACACTGAGATGTTAAGATGAGTTGTACAAAATTTAAAATTATGTGACTAGCATGATACAGTCACAACTTGACATTCATTGTGCGGAAGTTTGGAAGTTTTTGTTTGTTGAGCTTAATTTTAGCGTAGTGGTTTCTGGCATGGATCTATAGTTCTTTTCCGTTTTGGAAGTCGGTTCTGCACCATGGGCATTTGAATTCTACTTTTATTAGTTATCGTTTTTAAGTTTGTTTCTAGGTAATTTAAGGCTGCGTATTTATCTAAAAATAGCAATCGCGGTTCTTTGAGGTTATTATAAAAGAAAGGGAGTTTAAATGATGTTATTTTTCTTCAACGACAATCATTGTTAATGTTGACCGTACTTTGTCTAGTCGTCGAATGCGCCACGTTACTATTTCTTTTAATTTATCCATGGTGTCTGCTTTGACTCTTGCCACTATGTCGTAGACTCCGTAAACGGCTGATGCTTCTTCAACACCCTCGACTTTTTTGAGTTCTTTCAGCACGTCAGATTCTGAACCTATCTCGGTATTTATTAAAACAAAGGCTGTTGGCATATCAATCCAATCCTATAATAATTGAGTAGTTAAGTATGCATTAAAATGTTTCCTAGGAAGCTCTCAAGTTACCGTTTGATGTCATCTAAAATATATAGAAATTGGGCAAATTATCATTCTACTTCTTTCGTATAATTTTTATACCTGCCCATTGTAAGGCTCCATAAGACACGACGAGCCGGAACCATAGGCTCACAACCCTTGTCAGCAAAGTAACAGAAACACTTAGTGCTGCGGGGATTCCAAGTGCAGTAAATGAAATGCTCATGATTAATTCAGGAAACCCGAAAAATGTTACGCCTACAGTCTGGAGCGTCCCAGTTAAGGTGAATACAATGAGCACTTTATCAACGGGCACGGGATAACCTAATGCAATAAAAGTCAAAAATATAACAGATACTTCGAAAATAAAGCTTATAACGGCATATATGATGGGTTTAACTAGCGCTTTGGGATTCGCCTTCAATTGTTCCATGCCTAAATGAAATTTACCCAACACCCCATCTGCTTTAAGCATAAAATTTTGAGGGTTCCACCTTTTTCTGAAAAAAGACGCTATGCGTATGCCCCAGTTTAGCAAAGTTTTGGTTGCTTTTGGCTTAAGGCTCACGTAGTAAACGAGCAGAAGGGATAAAATTGAGAGAGCTAAGACAAAGGCAATTAAAAAAGTAACTATGAAAGGCAAGGGATAACTAATAAGTACTAATCCTAAACCAAGACCTAAAGCAACAACAGTCATTGTTATGGTAAAAATTTTTTGTCCAACGACAGAAGCACCTATTTTTCCCGAAGCTTCATTTGAGTCCTTGGTTAAAAAATAAGTTTTAGATATTTCCCCAGACCAACCCAACTGCGGAACTGTTGCGTCAAAAAATAATCCAACCCACGTTAACAACAAAGCCTTTCGTTTGCTGATTTTTACTGATAAATTATTTAGCAAGTTACGCCAAACGAGCGAAGAGAAAAATGCAAACATAAAATATGATACAAAAGCACATGCATAATAAGCAAGATTTGTCCTTGAAAGTATGTCCAAAACTTGCGCAGGATTGATGAAGAAGTAAAAATAAAGAATGAAGGCTATTAACCCTAATATTAAAACTGTAAGAATCACGTTTAGACGCAGCGGTCTTTTAGTTGTGTTCATTTAGGTTTTCAAGCCTTTGATTAAACACTCAGCACCTAATCTATTAAGCGTACCCAACCTGTTAAGTCACATTTTTCACTTTATTTCTTAAGAATAATCGGAATCAGCAACCAAAGACGCTTAAGCCAATAACTAAAAAGCAAGGCTGATAATTTGTCTGGTAGGAATGTTACAGTAAGTTATAAACAAAATTAATTTTCCACATTATAAAACAAAAAATAAGAGAATGATGGTTCGTCGGCTTTATTCTTCCATCATTATCAACGTTAACGTTGACCTGACTCTGCTTATGTTTCTTACTTTCCGCGTTACCGTTTCCCTAAGTTTTTCCATTGACTCAGCTTTTACTTTAGTAATTATGTCATATACGCCATAAGAGTAGTATGCTTCTTCTACGCCTTCAATTTTTTTAATTTGCTCAAGAACTTCTTCTTCCGAGCCTGATTCAACGTTTATCAATACAAAGGCTTTAGGCATTTCTATCTCCACTCATACTTAGTAGGCTCTTAATTAAAATATTTCTGCCATAAAAGACAAATTTTTCAATCAATTCTATGAGGACTATTCTATTCTAAAAGAAAAGTTAAGAAAAAAAATTGGTTCATTGTACAAAATGTGGCAAATTAAACCCTAACAGTGCTACCCACTGTTATAACTGTCGGACTCCGCTTTATGGCGTTGACTGGAGAGGCTGTTGGCGTGAGCATCGACATCGGTATTACGAAGACGAATATGATCATATCAAGGAGGTCCCAGTGGCTTTGGGCTTTCTAATTTCAGGTGTAATAGTAATTTTTATGACGTTCGCCTTATTTTTCATCTTTCATTATTTTTCACGGTTTTTGGTCTATAGGGTTAGTCCTGATTAGTAGGCGAACTTATACGCGGAGGTGATGCTCAACCGCAGATACAGGCAACCGCGCCTCATTAGTCTGCTTACATGTTTAAAGTAAATCATTCTTGATTGCACGTTTTTGCAGTTCAGCACACAAAAGAGTTATATTAAGTCAGCTTGAAAGGTGTAAGTTATTGCGGGGAAAGCAATGGTTAAGTATATTTTCGTAACAGGCGGCGTGTTAAGTTCGGTCGGCAAAGGCATATTGACTTCTTCCATCGGTAAAATGCTTCAGGCTCGAGGATTAAAGCCTACGGTTGTAAAAATCGACCCTTACGTAAATGTTGATGCGGGAACGATGAATCCGTACATGCATGGTGAAGTCTTTGTGACCGACGACGGAGGAGAAACAGACTTAGATTTAGGCTGGTACGAACGCTTCTTAGATTTAAGCCTCAAACAAGAAAACAACTTAACCACTGGCATGGTTTATAAATCTGTTATTGAGAAAGAGCGGCGAGGCGACTTTTTAGGACGATGCGTCCAAATTGTGCCACATATAACTAACGAAATTAAAAATCGCATTAAAATCGTGGGCAAAGCTACATGTGCAGATATTGTTTTGACTGAAGTTGGCGGAACAGTTGGCGACATTGAAGGCTTGCCATTTCTGGAAGCTATTCGCCAGATGCGTATTGATGAAGGCTATGAGAATACGCTTTATGTACATTTGGCTTTGGTGCCCATTTTAGATGTTACTGGTGAAATGAAAACCAAACCCTTACAGCACAGCGTTAACGAGTTAAGAGGCATCGGTATTCAACCTGATACTATAGTGGCTAGAAGCCCCAAAATGATTGATGATGAAGCCCTCAGAAAAATAGCTTTGTTTGGCACTATTCCGGAAAGCTCCGTTTTCTGCTCTTATAACGCTGAATCCGTTTATCAGGTTCCGCTTATTTTAGATAAGCAAGGTATGGGCGATTTCATATGTCAAAGATTAGCTATTAAATGTGACACTAAAGATTTCGGTGCTTGGCAGCAGTTCGTTGAAGGACTGGTAAATCCAAAAAATGAGGTAAAGATAGCGTTAGTAGGCAAATACGCTGGGTTAGCTGACAGTTATGTAAGCATGACCGAAGCACTCCGGCACGCTGGCGGCGCATGCAAGACTAAAGTTTGCATCTCTTACTTAGAAGCTGAGAAACTGGAGCATGAACCTCAATGTGTAAAAGACCTTGCCAATTTTGACGGAGTTTTCGTTCCTTACGGATTTGGTCCAAGAGGAACTGAAGGCAAAATTGCAGCTGTCCAGTTTGCCCGAGAGAATGATATTCCATTCTTAGGCATTTGTTACGGTTTCCAATTAGCAGTTATCGAGTATGCTCGAAACGTTTGCGGGTTAAAGGATGCAAATAGCACGGAAATTAATCCTGAAACTCCATATCCAGTCATAGACCTTATGCCTGAGCAGCGTGGCATAGAAATTAAGGGCGCAACGATGCGTTTGGGTGCGCATAAAGTGATTTTGCAAAAAGGTACGCTTGCCTATAGCATGTACGGGCAAGAAGAAATTTACGAGCGCCACAGACACCGCTTTGAAGTTAACTTGGACTACCAAGAAAATCTAAGAAACAATGGTTTATGCTTCACTGGCAAAAGCACTGACGGCAGAAGAATGGAAACCTTAGAGTTGCCAAAAAACTACTTCTTCTTTGCCTCTCAGTTCCATGGAGAATTCAAAAGCCGACCTGGAAGACCTTCACCTGAATACTTCGGGTTTATCCAAGCATGCATTAATAAAAAGCTTGGAAAACCAAAAGCCATTATTTCTTAGCAATCAAGGGTAATAGTAGAAAAAGCTATAATGCATGATTGACATGAGACGGTAAGGATTGGTTAAAAATGACTGAAGAAGGAAAATGGGATTCAAACGGTTTTGACAAGCTAATGAAAAATAGCAAAAACGAACTTTCAGATTTACAGAACCAGCAGCAAAATTTAATGATGAAGTTTTGTTTGCGTGCCTTGAGAGTTTATCAAGCTACAAGGCCAGAACCGCTAAGACCTAATGAAGTCTCTTTGCTAATTAAGAACGAACTGAACAACGTTATTGCTGACCTTACAGCGCAGTCAAACTTGGATAACATTGCTAAACTTGTAAAGGAAGAGTGGACTAAACAGCCTAAACCATAGGTTAACTACCTTAACACTGTTTTTTCCATGCGACCGTAACTGGCATGCAAAGGCTTGTTTGAGACACTGGCAAAGCGAGGCCTACCCGCACTTTTGAGGTAATTTTCACTCAATAGTGCGCATACCTACCCGTACCTCATTTTTTAAACACGGTTCACCAGCTAAAAACTATGTTGCCCCTCTCCTCATTTAGCTATCAATTTCGGGAACAAATTGACAAGCGCTCCCTGCCTGCACGCTGAAAAATACGAGAACAAAATAGAATGGGCTGTCGGGTGCATGAGCCTTCAAAAGTGAACCCAACTTGTTTTTTCCACTGAAAACTGATATAGTCGCAAGAATCAACCCATAACCTTACTCTACCGCATAAGTCCTACAGGTCATTAAAAGGTCGGTCAAAACTGCCTTCTTGCCTGCGTTCTTGCCCATCTCAGAAATTTAAAACTCGCCCGAAACTTCAATGGCAAAAATGTGACAAATTAATGTCCCTCCTAACATTGGATTTACGCCACATAAAGGACCCGCTATGAAAATAAATTTGGTGTATGACTTTTGCTTTTTTATGCATTGCAGTTCATAAGAAACATTAAAAGGATTAGCATACAACCTATTCTTATAACTATAAATCGTTGGTGAAGTGTTGAGCGACCATTATGCACCTCTAGTAGGAGACAGCTATGCTCCTGAAAAGATAAGAGTAATTATTCCAGTGGGCGGAAAAGCAACACGCCTCTTGCCGTTGACGGCTGAAACAAGCAAAGCCTGCCTACGCTTTTTGAACAGGCCGCTAGTAGAGTTTTCTCTTTTGTCGCTGGCAAGCCAGGGCATTCGCAACTTTATCTTCGGAGTTAAAGGCTATACCAACTATCGAGACCTGTATGACTATTTTGAGTCAGGCTATGGATTCTCAGCACGTTATAACATAAAGCCACGCATCCACATAAAATATCAGCCTAACGTTGATGATTTGGGAAGCGCTGATTCAGCAAGAATAAACATGGAGTACTATGAACTTAACAACCCAGTTTTCGCAGTACAAGGCGACAACATTTTTGACATAAAAGTTAAGAGCTTAATTGATTATCATAAAGAAAAATGCGCCACCTTAACCATAGTGTTGCGAGAAGTTGATAACGTTGAAGGCTTAGGCATAGCTGACATCGACAAGAACGGTCGCATACAAAGATTTGTCGAAAAGCCACTGCCTAAAGACGCTCCTAGTAACCTTGCGAATACAGGTTTGTACGTGTTATCACCTGAAGTGAAAAAGATTTTCATGGAAAAAGGCGTTAAACAAATCATTAAAGAAAGAAAGAGGTTAGACTTCGGTTACGACTTCATTCCCTACGTGATTCAGACTGGACGCCCAGTGTATGGCTACACGTTGAAAGGCAACTGGTTTGACGTGGGCACACCTAAAAACTACTTAGAAGCCATGAAGAACATGCTGCACGGCGGCTTCTCAACCCTAAACGATTTCGGCGGAAGACTAAAAGAGGGAGACCTAATTTGGGTTCAAGGCGAAAGCAATGATTCAGAAAAATGCCGTCTAGAAATTATCCATAAAATAAAACAAAAGAAAATCACTATTGAAGGCGCTGTTTTGATTGGGAGACATTGCCAAATTGAAGATGGCGCAAGAATTGTGGATTCATGCATTGACAATTTCACTAGAATAGGCAAAAACGCTGTAGTATCCAACTCGGCAGTAATGGACAGAGTGATAATCGGAGAAAACGCTGAAGTATTCGAAAGCATAATCGGCAGACACGTAATTGTTAACTCAAGCCAGCGTAAACCAACAAAAATAACCGCCATCTCAGTAATAGCAGACGATGTAAAACTAGAAGAAGGCTGCTCCCTTACAGCGTCAAAAATTTACCCACACCAGTACATTCAAGGAGAATTCCAAAACCAAACAATAATAGCAAACTAAGCATTATTGTCAATTAAATAATGATGAAATTGGGTAAACTAAACGGCTCGAAAAAGAGGACTAATCCAATTGTTCAGAACCCAACAGAACTACTTACCGGTTTAGCCAAAAGAGTACAAGTTACAGAACCAGTGAAGCAAGAGCTAATGAAGGCATCAGCGTTAGGAATAGAAAAGAAACTATCGAGGTCTAAGTAACAAAAAATTCAGCAAGATGTCAGATAACTTAAGCTTTGAACCACTTGAAAATTAAATACTTAATTTTACCTGAAGCCAAATCTGGCACCGCAATAATAAACCGTTTGCGCACTGTGGTAGCTAGCCGTCCAGCTTTAACAATCTCGGTTGCTGAAATGTCTGAGCCTGTCTTCTTTACCGAGACCATGTAAGGGGCATGTTCAACGCCTGGACCGTACTTGTAAACGGCGAAGTCGCAGCCAAACTTTATTCCAGGAGTAACTATTAAGCCGCTGTCCCTAAGGTCGTGGTAAACAGCGTATTTCTCTTCAAATTCATCGTATAACTGTTTAGCTTTTTGCCTTAGCTTTTTGAGGCTAACCTTGCTCTCGTCTGGATCCTCGTAAATTTCTATTTTCTTGTTCTCGACAAGGTACAAGCCTTCCATCAAATCCAAAATTAGTGGAGCATCAAACTCTGGAATTTTAGGTTTAGGAATCCCAACTGGCTTCCCGTAATATCCTGCTTTGTATAGTTGAGAGCCTTCAGTAGAATTCCACACAACTAAGAAGTTATCGATGAGTTCAACTTTTATTTTTGGCATTGAAGTCGGCTCTTGTTACATGATGAACGAAAGCATCCGTGCTGCGTCCGCTGCGTCTTCAGCTTTGTCAGCGCTGTTTTCTAGCAGTTGAAGGATTTCTCTCAGAAGCAAAAGCACTGGAACGTCAAGTTTGCCGTTGAGAACTTTTATGGTTAATGCTCGGTACTGGTCGTCAACTATTCGCTCAGCGATTTCTACGTCTTTAGCTCTTTCTAGGGTTTTTTGTGAGCCGTAGTTTAGAACCATCATTGTTTCCCTGAGCTTAAGCACGGTGTCCAAGACAGCTAAAGAAAGCTTAAGCAAGTCTTTTTTGACTTCTGGTGAAATGTTCCAGTTGTGCTCCATTATTTCAACTAAATAATAAGCGATTCCTTCTGAGAAATCGGCTATTTCGCTTGATAAATTTGTAAATCTCAAGAAGTCTTCACGGGCAATCAAAATGGCGCCTATCTCTGCTAGCTCTTGAGAAACCATACGTCTTGCCTTGACAACTTCTTCTTCGCCTGTTCTGATTTCGCTGAAGAGCTTTCTTGCGTTTTCCCTGTCGCCGCTTGCAAAACACTCAGCAAGTTGAGGAATTTTCCTTGAGACATCGACAACCTTACGTAGGTTATCTTGACAAGCGTTTAGGGCTCTCCGTTTCACGCGCTCTTCTGTTTCTGATGGAAGTACCACTTGTTCCCCCGCCTACGAATATCCCTGATTTATCATGTTACTATCAAGTGTTCATTAAAAAAGTTAGCTGCTTAACTTTCAATTAATAAACCTAAATTTCCGAAGTTTATTTTTCCTTGGAAGTAACTGTGTAAGAGTTCTGGTAGGTCTTTGACTTGGGTTCGAACTTGTTGCCAACTATCGCGGTCTCGTATGGTTACTGTGTTATCTTTTAGCGTATCGTAATCTATGGTTATTCCTAATTGTACGCCTGCCTCATCAGCTCTTGCATAACGGCGACCGATGGAGCCTGTTTCGTCTAATTCAACCATGAAACCCTCGTTCGCCAGCATCCTTTGCACTTCCGCTGCTTTGGTATCTAAGCCGTCTTTGCTCATTAAGGGATAAACGCCAACTTGGACTGGTGCAATGCTTCTTGGAAAACTCATGACAACGCGGTCATCCTTGATGCCGTAAGCATACTCCAATGCCGCGTAAAAGAGCCTATCAGAGCCAAAACTTGGTTCCACCACATGCGGTATGAAGCGGGTGCCGCGAACAATCGTTTTTTGCCTGCTAATGTCTACTTGGTCAGCTTTGACTTCATAGTTTTCAACCATAAAGTAACCTTGCTTTTGCATGGCGTCAGCAACTTCCTGCGCAGGAAACTTAGCAAGCAGTGCCGCTACTTTTGAGGCTTCTTTCTTGTATATTGGACCAAGCTTAGCCATAATTGGCTTGACAACAAGCTCTTCTTTTTCGACAGGATTAGTGTATTCTTTGTAAACGGTCATGTCGACGCCGCTTGCTTTCATGTGGCACTTCAAATCGTAATCTGTTCGGTATGCATGTCCAGAAACTTCTACCCAGCCCCAACGGTCAACTAAGACTTCTTGGTCGAAGCTTTGGCTTGAGTAATGCGCTTTTTCCCAAGTGAGTTTTTCGATAAACCGCTGTTTCTCTGCTGGTACGCCGAGCTCCATTAAAAGTTTCTTCGCCATCACCATGAAAAACGCTTGCCATTCTGAGCGAATTATTTTCCGGTCAAGCGCTTCTCTAACTGTAAGGTCTGTTGTGTCCTCGCATTCTTTCAGCCTTGTTTCGCATAGTAGAATGGGCAATACTTCGTTTTCCACTTCCGGAAGCAAATGGCAGCATGGCTCTTCAGGATCAAAGAAGAACTCTAAATCAGCAATAGTGAACTCTCTCAACCTAATCAAGCCTTGCCTTGGCGAAATCTCGTTACGCAAAGCGTGACCGATTTGGATAACTCCGAAAGGAAGTCTTTCCCGCGCAACATTGTAGAGGCGGTTAAACTCCACGAAAATATTTTGTGCTGCTTCCGGTCTCCCGTAACCAACCGCACCCGAGTAAGGACCAATAGTGGTTTTAAACATTGTTAAGAAATGCTGTGGCTCGCCAAATTTGCCGCCGCAGTCGGGGCATAAAATGCCATGGCGCTCGATTTCTTCTTTAATCTCGTTTAAACTCATTTTTTCAGCTTCAGCCGAGCTAATGCCTGCTTTTTCCTCAAGCAAATGGTCAGCTCGGAAGCGACCCTGACAGTTTTGGCACTCAACCATCGGCTCCTTGAAATGGTCCACGTGACCTGATGCTTCAAAGACTTTTTCGGGCGCAATTACCGATGATTCTATTTCGTAAATCCCGATTTTTTTAATGAAAAGGTCTCTAAGCTTAGCCTCAATATTCTGTTTCAACCGTGCGCCAAGGGGACCATAAGTTACAAAGCCGCCGCTACCACCGTAAATCTCAAACGATGGCCAGAAAAATCCTCTGCGGCGTGCCAACTCGTTTATGGCTGTGAACTTGTCGCATTCTGGTTTTGAGCATTTGGCGTCGTCGTTCAATTTAGTTTACCTTTTTATGCTTAGTACCGTGAGTAGATTAAAAGGTTACTAACGAATTAGCGTGGTTATTCAAGCGATAGAGAGTAAAATTTTGGAACAGGCGATGTTGCTTGGTTTTTTTCGCTTATCAAAAGAGAGGATTGAGGCTTTTAGTGAACTAGCGTATGGTGCCTGTGACTGAAGCAAGCTCCCACTTGTTTTGCTACGCCTAAGCCTTCACGCATGTGGCGTCTATCTTCTTGGGCGAATGGACTGGTGGTCTGTCTTTTTAGGATGCTGCGCGGGAGTCGTTCTGCCTGTTCATCAGCCGGGTCAACTTGTCGATGATTTCTGGGAAGCTCCCTTGAATATGTCCGGTAATAGGTTGCCAATACCAATCCCACTGCTTATGTTTGCTTTTAGCCAAGCTTTTTCCAAAGGGGGAAATTATATGCTATACTGCCCTAAAAAATGTTAGCAGACAACTATACGCAAGTTTTATAAATAAACTAAGCCCTAGTGGTATCTATAAAATTTTAGGAGAAAAGAAAAATGCAAAAGCTAAAAGGTAAAACTATGGCTATTTTATTTGCAGTAATTTTGACACTTTCAATGGAAGGTTCAATGATACTAATACCAACTACTAGCGCACATTCACCTGGATGGAATATTCCAACATTTTCTTTCTGCAGTGTTTCACCTAATCCTGTAGGCAAAGGTCAAACCGTTAACGTTAACTTCTGGGTTAACATGCCTCCACCAACAGCGAGTGCACAATACGGCGACAGATGGATGGGTATGACAGTGCTAGTTACACTGCCAGACAAAACCACTACGACTCTAGGACCATTTACATCCGATGACACAGGAGGATCACACAGTACCTACACGCCTACCCAAGTCGGCAACTACACTTTCCAAATGAGCTTTCCTGGACAAACATTAGCAGGCGCCAATGCAGCTCCGGGAACTCCCCCGGGAGTTGCGGGTAACCCGAGTGTTGGTGATTATTACCAACCCAGCAAAAGCAACGTATTTACTCTTGATGTGCAATCGACGCCAATAGGATATGTACCGGTAAATCCGCTTCCAACAAACTATTGGACACGCCCGATTAACGCTATAAACAACAATTGGTATTCGATTGGCGGGAACTGGCTTGGTCTTTCTGCATCGACATTTGCTGCGACTGGACAGTACAATGCTACCGGAGACTATAATCCGTATACTACAGCGCCACTCACCAGCCACATATTATGGACAAAGCCGATAGCGTTCGGAGGCACAATCGGAGGAGAATTCGGCGGTAGCGAAGAAAGCAACTACTACGCAACTGCGCAGTACGAACCTAAATTTGCGCCAATAATCATGCAAGGCATACTCTACTACACTGATTATCCAGACACTTCGACTGACCCGACAGGCTGGACTGCAGTAAACTTACAAACTGGACAAGTAATATGGCAAAATAATATTACCAATGAAGTATTAAAATGCGGCCAAATACTCGATATGATAACACCTAACCAGTACGGAGCACTCACATACCTGTGGGCTGAGCCCTTAAGTGCAGCCGGCTTTATGGCTGCGGGTGCGTCTTTATCGATGTACGATGCAATGACAGGAAGCTATATACTAACCATTACCAACACTCCTGCGATGACACTTACTGAAGATTCACACGGCGACTTGATAGGCTACTACACTAATACTAGTTATGGCTTCGGACCTTCTGGGATGTTTGTCAGCGGGGCGTCGCTTACTATGTGGAACTCAACCGTATGCATCAATCTAGAAGTAGGAAACTATGCAGGTGGTCCAAATGTTGCAAATCAATGGATGTGGAGACCTCCACTAGATGCACAAATTCCGTTCGCTCCGGGAGTACAATGGTCAGCACCACTACCACTTACAGACAAGACAGGCAGCCCATTAACTTACATGATGAGCTATTTCGGTGAGACTTTCCCCGCGTATTTGCTAGGGATTTCGGCAGTTCAGAGCAATGTAGTATACTTGACAGGGTATAATTCGGGTAGCGGAGGAATGTTCTTCCAGTCTGGATGGGAAGAAGAACTAGGCGCCAGTGCAACCGACGGCACAATACTATGGGGCGCAATTAACCGGACCGAAGTACCATATTCAATTGTCTACTCTGGTGGTGTTTGGTCTGGAAGCGACGCTTACGTAGAACTCACTGAATCCACATTGTCAATCAGCAGTTACAGCCTCAGCACAGGCGCCCTACTATGGGGACCAACTGCACTTCCAAATGTCAGTCCATATAGTTCACTCGGAGCAAACTCTTTAGTCGCTAATGGCAATATTTACATATGGGGCTACGGAGGAGACGTTTATTCCTACAACATCCTTACTGGAGCTTTGAATTGGCAATATCACACGCCGCCCGGTGGCTACGAGTCTCCCTATGGTGTAGAGCCTATATGGACTTTCACCGTAGGAACAATCGCTGGTGGTATACTATTCCTTCCCGAAGGCCACATGTACAGTCCACCACTATTCAGAAATGCACAGCAACTGGCTTTGAACATTACTAATGGAAAAGTAGTATGGAGCATGGATGCTTTCGACGTTACTAGCGCTCCCGCAGTGTCAGACGGCATCGCAACAACACTAAACGCCTATGACAACCAGATATACGCCTGGGGAATGGGTCCTACCAAAACAACAGTTACGGCACCTGACATTGGCGTGACAACTGCCACACCAGTGACGATAACGGGTTCAGTAATGGACATCTCTGCCGGCTCACAACAAAACGCAGTAGCAGCAAACTTCCCCAACGGTCTTCCATGCGTATCTGACGCAAGCATGAGTCAGTGGATGGAATTCGTTTACGAGCAGCAGCCGTGCCCAACAAACGTGACTGGTGTTCCAGTTACCCTGAGTGTTATTGACGCCAACGGCAACAACAGACCAATCGGCACTACCACAACTAATGGCATGGGGACGTTCGCTTATACTTGGACACCTGACATTTCAGGCAATTACACTGTCATCGCCACCTTTGCAGGTACAAACGCATACTATGGATCTTCAGCTGACACATACTTCTATGCTAGCTCGCCACCGGCAACACCAGCGCCAACCGCTACACCTGTAACAGGCCTAGCAACAATGTCAGCCCTAACTTATGGAATCGCCGCTGCAATAATCGTAATAATCATCGCAATCGCCATAGTCGGCTTACTCTTACTAAGAAAAAAGCCATAAAAACAAAACAATAAAACAACCACAATCCCTCTTTCTTTTTCTTTTTTATTTTTAAACGAAATTAATTCCGTTTCTATTTTGGCCTTATCAACCTTTGCTTTTATCCCTACCGTTTATGTTGGTCTTTAGCCAAGGCTTCTCTTAAGAAAAAGTGAACCTTTACATAAGTTGCTTTAAACTGAATTAGCCGATAATCCTGCTTTGTGGAAACGCTTAAAACTATCAGTTGATATTTTAGCGGTTGAATAGGAGAAATGCCTTTTGGTTTCAGCAGAAAAAGGTAAACCAACCGTTGATGAGTTGCTTGCGAAAGCCAAGAAGCCTGCACAGTTAGCTTCTCCAATGCACAGGTTTTATGAGGGAAAAATGCAGGTCATCCCTAAATGCGCTATCAGAAGCGTTGACGACTTTGCCGTTTGGTACACCCCAGGCGTGGCTACGCCATGTAGAGAAATTCAAGCTGACCCTGACAAATCATTTGAATTAACTAATCGCTGGAATTACGTAGCAGTGGTTTCAGATGGAACGCGTGTTTTAGGTTTAGGCGACATAGGTCCTGAAGCGGCGTTGCCTGTGATGGAGGGAAAAGCGCTTTTGTTCAAGTATTTAGGCGGCGTTGACGCGTTTCCAATTTGCCTAGGAACCAAGGACCCAGATGAAATAGTTAGGATTTGTAAAGCTCTTGAACCGTCTTTCGGCGGCATTAACCTTGAAGATATTGAGAAACCAAAATGTTTTCATATTCTTGAGAAATCCTGCGAACAACTGAATATTCCAGTTTGGCATGATGACCAGCAGGGAACCGCCACGGTGATCTTGGCAGGGCTAATTAACTCTTTCAGAATCGTGGGCAAAAAACCGCAAGAAAGCTTAATCACATTGGTTGGGTCAGGAGCAGCAAATATTCGGACAGCTTATGTGCTTATGCGGTGGGGCATTAAACCAGGCAACATAATACTTGCCGACAGCAAAGGCGTTGTTCATAAGAGCAGAAAAGACATCACAAAAGAAGAAGATCCATGGAAATATGATGTTGCACAGAAAACTAACGCTGAAGGCAGAACCGGCGACATCCAAGAAGCATTCAAAGGCGCGGATGCAGTTGTTGCTGCTTCAAAACCCGGTCCAGGCACCATTAAGAAAGAATGGATTAAAACAATGGCTAAAGATGCAATAATCTTTGCATGCGCTAACCCAATACCTGAAATTTGGCCTTGGGACGCAGAGGAAGCAGGAGCACGAATTGTAGCGACAGGTAGAAGCGACTTTCCCAACCAAGTGAACAACAGCTTAGGGTTTCCAGGTATTTTCCGAGGAGTCTTAGACGTTAAGGCAAAAACTGTCACAGACGACATGTGCATTGCAGCAGCGCAGGAACTGGCAAATTACGCCCAAGAACGTGGAATAAACGAGAAGGATATCTTGCCTAGAATGGATGAGTGGGAAGTTTTTCCAAGAGAAGCGGTTGCATGCGCATTAAAATCAATCGAGCAAGGCGTTGCAAGAATAAAACCCAGCAAGAAAGAATTATACGAACGGGCTTCCGCCATAATACAAAACGCCAGGCAATCAACTGAACTGTTGATGAAGCATGGATTAATTAAGCAGCCTCCAACTGAGAGCGAACTTTTGAAACAATCTTCGAAGTTCGCCCAGTTTGCTTGAAAAGTTAGAGGTTGCATGGGAAGTTATTTAGGTAAAATCAGTCGTAGCCCAAATGGATTCACGAAGCAAAAAAGTTTAACAAAAATAAAAAATGTGGTTTTGAATTAAAGTGGTGTAATTTTTACTATATTTCTTTTTTCAAGCCTTCGCAGCGCATCTAAGCACTCATCTTTTTTCTCGCCAGTAATATTTAGGTTGAGCATTATGTCCCTAACTGAAACTTCTGCTTTACCGAAATTTTGATGACGCTTGTAAAGATGTTGGACAATAGATTTTTCAAGCTTCCCACATCGCCAAGTAGTGTTGCGAATTAAAACAACGATGGTTCGGACAAGTGTCTGCTCTTTTGATTTTCTTCCTCGCGAATCTCCCATCTCGCCCCACTGCTCCATGTAAAATGCACCATAGTTTTTAAACGTTTGTTCCTCAGTGGAATAAAGCTTTAATCTTGGGAGATGGCAATTGTTTTATAGTGTTTTTTTGAGGTACAAGCCGTGTTTTTTGCCGTAGTATTTTTCTAGTCTACTGATTTTTTGGTACCCGTTGCTTTGGTAGAGTTTTAATGCGGTTGTGTTGTCTTCGCGGACTTCTAAATGACATTCGGTTATACCCTTTTGCTTGAGAATGTCTTCTGTTTCTTTTAGCATTTTGCTTGCAATGCCTTTTCGTCGGTAGGTTGGGGTCACGTTTATTGTTATTATATGCCCGTAGAGTGTATTGTTTTCTATTTCTACTTGTGCTATTATGAATCCTGCTATGTCGCTGTTTGCTTTGGCTGCTAATGCGATTGTATTGTAATCTGTAAGCAAGTAGGCTATTTGTCGTTTTGTGAAGGCTTCTTGGTCAAAGCATTGCTCTTCAATTTCACAGAGCTTATCGATTAGCCTGATGGAAGCGGTTTCAATTTTTATTTCCATTTTATTATCTTAAGAATAATTAGGGTAGAGGGTCGATTTTAATTTTTTCTGTGTTTACCGCTGAGGATACAGCTGGTTTTAGTTCAAGCCATTGCTGGGCTCCAAAGCCTATAATGAAGAATAACCACAATGTTATGATTCTTGTAAGTATAGTGGCTGTGGCGCTCAGTGCTCCAGGGACACCCATTGAAATGAAAAGGGTAGTCATTACTGCCTCTGGAAGCCCAACTTCAAACGGTATACCTACGGGAATTGATTTGACAGCTAAGAATATGGCTGAAGTGACGAGAATTACACTCCATGAAACTGGATGCCCAAGCGATACAAAGACAAGGTATGGTATGCTTAGACTAAAAAACCAAGATATAAGCAAATAGACCAGTGAATAAGCTATAGTCCTTGGGTTATGCCTGAACTCTTTCATTGAATCATGAAAGTGCTCTGTAATTTCGACAGCTTCTTCTTTCAATTTTCCCAGTTTCATTTTTCCAATACTGATTTTTTGCGCAAACTTTGTTATCCAATTGACTACTTTTAAGGTCCATTGCCGCTTGAAAGACAAAACAATCATTAAAACAAGTATTGCTATTATTGCTGCCGCAACTAATATAATCAGGTTGAAGACCAAGGGGTTAACGTTGCCTCCAAAGGTAAGTAACACTAATCCTGCGATTAGTGCAAAAGCGTTTATTGCGGTGCCAAGAAGCCTATGAGCATAGAGTGACGCTACCACTTTTCCGAATGAGCCGCATCCGTCTCTTGTAAGCAGATATGTTCGGGTTACTTCTCCGCTAATGGATTGCGCTGGAACAATGGTGTCAACGTACATGCCGTACCAAACATAGAGGTAAGCTCGAACTATAGTCATTTTGATGGAAAGATGATTGGTTAACACATGCCAGGAAACTGTAAAGAATAACACTTGAAATAAACCGAACAATATGGCTATCGAATAAATAAGTGGATTGGCGGTTTTCGCGGTGGCAAATATTCCTAAAATGTTTACTTGGAACACATAAATGTACAAGAAAAATCCAACTAAACCTAGCAGTGGAAAAAGCACTGACTTCCAAGATAATTTTAGTTTAGGCGGTTGCATTTTGGTTCTTTGCACCCATGGCAAACGGTGAAATGTCTATTTGCTATTATATACTTTGCCTAAATCCATGCCTATGTTTCTTCAAGCAAGCATGTTCTTCAGCGGTTGGAGAAAGCGAACACTAAAAAGGTTAGACAACCAACTTAATTCAGGGATAGTCAATACGGAAATTACTGTTTTCCATAAGAAATATTATTACTTAAAATATTATTTACAATTAAGAATTATAAAAAGACAAAAAAGGATTAGGTTTTTTAAGACTTGAAGCTTTTAGTATCTTGGTCTGTAACCGCCGCCGCCAGAGCCTCTTCGATCTCTGTCTCTGTTGCCACCGTAACCTCCGCCGCCACCGCCGCGTCTGTCTCTGCCACCGTAGCCGCCGCCTCCGTACCCTCTACCGCCGCCTCCGCCGCCTCTGTATGGTCGTCTTTCTTGCTCGTATGTTTTGCTGGATACGTTGTTTTCAGTGTTTACTTCTACTGCGAGTGGTTCTTTTGCTGGTTCGAGTTTGCCGTATTTGCCGATGTTTAGGCGTATGTTGCCTTTGAATAGGGTTACGTAACCGTTTTCTACGCGGATTGTGTCGTTTTCGTTGACTTTTTCAATGTTGTCGTCCCAGAGTGTCACGTATACTACGCCTGTTTCGTCGCCGACCAGTGCGTCGCTTACTTTATGTGGGGATCCGTCTCTGCCCATTGGGATTTCGCGGATTTCTGTTTTGGATACTACTTTGGCCGTAACGTTAACCGCTTTTGATTGTGGGGTTAAGTCGCCGACTTTTGCTTCTACTGGTGTCTTTTTGTTTTCGAAAAAACCTTCAACAGCCAATTGGTTCAACATCCTAGTTTTTGATTCTAAGACAAAACTACATGTTCTCTGCACTTAAGTATTTCGCTTTTGCTATTGTGGTTTTTTTGGTGTTTGTTTTGGGAGGTTTTGGGGGTGGTTTTTGGGGGTGTTTTTTTGGTTTAATTTTAAGTTGCGATTTTGTGGGTGGTGTAAGTTGCGACTTTTTGTTTGTGATTTGGTTATGTGTATTGCTGGCGGGTTATTGGCGGGTGTTTGCATCAACACTGTTTCAACATAGTTCAACATAGAAATAATCCCCGCACTTTCAACATGAAACAGTGCTTTTTCTACATGGGAAGAGTTTAGTTTTTGTTGGTTTTAGCCAAGGTTTTAGAGCTTTCCCGAGCTAATTAGTGATGCAAAGTTTTAAATTTAAAATGGGAACATCTGTATCTTAAAGCGGGGGACATATTTCGGTCAGTTTAGCTGGGGACCAGCTCGTTAACATCAAGGTCCTAAATAATTACGTATTCTTCCAACGAGGTCTTGTACATTCATGACTCTTCAGGATCTTATATTAAAAAACGCTTATGACTCAGACACCGACAATGTACTGACCGATTTCTATATTCCAGCATTAGCTAATTCTATTCTCTATGATCGTCTAACAGGTTTTTTTTCTTCAACTACTTTAGCTGCGGCTGCAAAAGGTATTGTCGGTTTAATGAAAAATGGCGGTAGCATACGGCTAATTACAGGAGCAGTTTTTCAAGAGCAAGATATCAAAGCAATTAAAGAAGCTATCAATACGCCTGAAAAAATAATAGAGCAATTCATGTTAAAAGAAATCGATAACCTTGAAGAAGGATTCATAAAAGATCATGTTAAGGCTTTAGGTTGGCTTGTAGCGAAAGGAAAACTTAACATCAAGATTGCTTTTGTTCTTGATGACCAAGGTTTTCCTACAGACGTTAAAAGTTCATCTCGAAGCGGCATTTTCCATCAAAAAGTAGGGATTCTTGAGGATAAAGAAGGCAATAAATTATCATTTAGTGGGTCTGACAACGAAACAATAAACGGTTGGCAACAAAACATAGAAGAATTCAAAGTTTTTCGGAATTGGGTTGAAGCTGAAAAAGAATATTTTGAATCAGACTTACTCAAATTTCAAAAATTTTGGGCTGGCACAGCAAGAAGAACCAAAATAATAGGTCTGCCAAAAGCCGTTCAAGAAGAACTTATCAAAATAGCTCCTAGCACATTTGAAGAGTTAGATTTAGACAAATGGATAAGAAAAAACAAGCCCGTCAGCATTGAGCTTCGCGATTACCAAAAAAAAGCCGTAGATTGTTGGGTAGAAAATGGACATCGAGGTATATTTGAGATGGCAACAGGGACAGGCAAAACTTTCACGGCACTAGCTTGTTTGAACACGACATTTTCTACCGAAAAAAAGTTGATTGTTATAATCAGTAGTCCCTTTATCCACTTAAGTGAGCAATGGATTAGAGAAATTGAAAGATTTGGGTTAACCAGTGAAATAACACTTTGCGATAGTGATCAAGCAAACTGGAAAAATGGTTTAGTTGATAATATTCTAGATGTGGAAAATGGCGTAGTAGATCGGTTAATAATACTTACAACGCACAATACGTTTTCTTCAGAAGATTTCATCGATATAATCGAGAAAAGCAAGAAAAGAGCACCGGATCAAAGATTTTTTTTAATAATTGACGAAGTTCATGGCATAGGAGCACCGATAAGACAAAAAGGTCTAATTGAGGAATATGATTTTCGTTTAGGTCTTAGTGCAACCCCAAAGAGATGGTTTGACACTATTGGAACAGACAAATTGTTTGCGTATTTTGGTGATGTCGTCTATAGCTTTTCTTTAGAAAATGCAATAAAGGCTGGCTTTCTAACGCCTTACATATATAAACCGTATTTTACTACTTTGACCAATGAAGAATTACAACAGTACGAATTAGAAACAAGAAAGTTGGTTAAAACCTATTATCACTCAAAAGATGATAACGAGAAAAATGATATTTTTACTCTGCTTTGTATAAAAAGGCAGAAAATAATTAGAAACGCCAATAACAAATTTAGCATTTTTAAAGATATATTAACAGAAATAAAAGAAGTAAAGCACTGTCTTGTCTATTGCTCTCCACAGCAAATTCGTGATGTCCAAAAAATTCTAAATAGCGTTGGAATTGTTCAACATAAATTTACACAAGAGGAGGGCACGAAGTCAGAAAACCGCTTTAAAGGTTTATCCGAAAGAGACGTACTAATTGAACGATTTTCTGAGGGGACGTATCAGGCATTGGTTTCAATGAAATGTTTGGACGAGGGAGTGGATATACCGCCAGCTAGAATCGCGATTATGTTAGATAATTCAGGGAATCCGCGAGAATATATTCAAAGAAGGGGAAGAGTTTTGCGCAAGTTTGCAGGCAAGGAGAAAGCAACAATCTATGACATTATCGTAGAGCCTGTTTTAAAAGCGCAAGTTCCAGAACAATTGAAAGACATAGAGAGAAAAATCATAAAGAAGGAATTACAACGATACAGGGAATTTTCACAATCTGCCGAAAATGCAGAGGAGAACCTAGAGAAAATGCAAAACATTGAAGCAAAATACGGATTATGGTGAAACCCATGAGCGTTAGCAAGCGATTGTTAGAAGCAATTGATAAATCTGAGAATTCCGACGAAATAAAAGAGCTTCTTAAAACCCTTCTATTCATAGAACTGAGAAATTCAGAACGAGGAGATCTTCATTACAGCGAGGAATATGATAGGGTAATCAAACGGATATTTGGCGTTTCATTACAACCAGAGGCATCAGAATGAAAATTGACTATATTTACCTAAAAAATTACCGTCAATATCGAGAAGCGCGAATTGACTTTGCAGGTTCACCAAACGAAAATTTTACTGTAATTGAAGGACCAAATGGAGCAGGCAAAACAAACTTGCTAAACGCTGTTACATGGTGTCTTTTTGGAGAGGAAAAACATATCAACCTTATCAAATCTAAAGGACTTTCGATAATTAATACAGTTGCCGTTGATCAAGCAAAAGAGGGCGAACTGCTTAATGTTAAAGTTGAAATTCAGTTCTTGAATAACAATAATAAACGAATAAAAATAATTCGTGAGTTGAAATACAAAAAACAGAAACAAACAACTATAGAGATACCTATGGCCCATCCACCTCCGAGTATTATCTTTGAAGGAGAAGGAGACTGGTCACAACCACTTAATGGTGAAGAAGCGACATATCAAATTAAGAACTTGATACCACCATCTCTGGAAGAATATTTCTTCTTTGATGGAGAACGAATGAATGACTATTTCAGAGATAATACGGGTAAAGACATTCAAAAGGCAGTTTTTAAAATATCTCAATTGGGATTGTTTGATGACTTAATAAGACACTTGACCGCAAGAAAGAATGAGTTCCTAAGGGCTGCAAAAGACTTAGACTCGAAAGGCAAAGAGCTTCAAGAATTTATAGAGCTTCAAGAACAATCCCAATCTTCTGACAATGAAGAACTAAAGAGCCTCATCTCAGCAGAACATGAGGCAGAATTATTGGATGAAAAATTGAACGCCCAGCTGAAAAACACATCGAAGGAAGACATAGAAAATCTTGTCAATAGGAGAGAGCAACTTATCAAAGACCTGCTATCAGTAAAGCAAGAAATCAAAGGGGTGGAAGATGATAAACTTCAGATATTGCACAAGAAGATGGCGACTATCCTCTGCCAAAGAGCTTTACTAAAGACTAAGACTCTTATCGATAATTCCAGGGCAGCAGGAAAAATACCTCCAAAGTTTGAAGCCATTTTTATCCAAAGCCTTCTAGATAAAGGAAAATGCATTTGTGCGGCTGATATTTCTGGAAAAGATGAATATTCAAATAAACGTCGAAAGAAGATAGAGGTACTGTTAGAATCTGCGAAGTTATCAAAGGTAAGCACAGAACTAATTGAAACAAATGGTCAAATACAGGAGATGTTCTCGGGGTTAACAGGTTTTAGCGAGGATATTATCGATTTTGAGAAGCGATTGAAAGTACTTGATGCACTAAGAGTTAAGACTGATAATGAAATAAAGGTTATAGGCCAGCAGCTTGAAACATGTGATTTAGAAAATATCAGACTATTAGAACAGCAAAAAAAGAAGAATTTAACAAAACTAAAGGAATTAACAGGAGATATTGCCATCTTGAGAGACCACCTGACGAGACGTGAAAAATTAATTAAGGACAAAAGAAGCGAGCTGGAAAAAGAGATCAAGAAAGATAATAAACACAAGTCTTTAATGGTAATGTTTGATCTTTGTGAAAAATCCATTAAAGCCGCGGAAAATATCAAGGAAACAATTATGATTGAAATCAAAACAGAAATTGAGCAAAAAACTAGCAACCAATTCCTTGGGCTCATCTGGAAAAAAGAAACATTCAAAGGAGTAACAATCGATAACGAATATAACATCTCTGTACCCCTTATTTCAGGGCGTGATTGTTTCGGCACTCTTTCGGCGGGAGAGCGGCAGGTATGTGCGTTAGCTTTTATGTCTGCGCTCAATAGTGTTTCCGGATTTGATGTGCCAGTCATAATTGACACACCTCTTGCTAGAATATCTGATGACCCAAGATTGAACATTGCGAAGAAATTGCCAACATATTTGCAAGGAACTCAGGTAACTCTCTTGGTAACAAAAGAAGAATATACCCCTGATGTTCAAGCAGCGCTTTCTACTAGGGTGGGGAAAGTTTATAAAATAAACGTTCAAGAAGAAAAGCTCGGTAATTTGGCAGAGGTGCAAATAGTAAAATGAGTGAAAATAAAAAAATCGATCGACTAAGTGTTGAAAAAAATGATTTGAATAACTTTAATAGGCTTAAAGAAAAAGATAGCCCGTTTGCAGGTTGCCAAAACAAAGACATCTTCTTAGCCGCAATGGTTACTGGTTTTTATCATGGCGTGAAATTAGACCTAATAAATAAGGAAGGATACGTAAGGGATGAGTATCTGCATCCCGAAGATCGGGCATTAATAAATGCAATAGCAATCTTTGATGAAGGAGACCTTAAGGTTCTCCTCGATAAGCAAAAAGTATTTTCAATTGCAGAAAAATACGCAGCAGGTGGCATTGAGAGCTTAAAAGCTAAAGCATTAGGCACGGATGAATATGGGTCATATGCAAAAAGATTAGAAAGCGATATGTTAAAGGAATATGATCAATTCCGAAAAATTTTGCCTGAAAAACCTGTTACTGCAGAAGACTTAGACGGCATTTCGGTCGAAGACTTAGCAGAAAAAGGAGAAACACATGCTATTGAATTCAAATCTTCTTTTATATGGGATTACAAGAATTCACAGCCTAGTAAGGACATGAAAATAGCCGTTGTTAGGGGAATTTCCTCTTTCATGAACTCAGATGGAGGTTATATGCTAATCGGAGTTGATAATAAAAAGAACCCAATGGGACTAGATAACGATCTAGCGCAAACTCATCAAAGTACTGATGAACTTGAACTAGCCTTAACTAACTCTGTCAGGGACTGCCTTGGAAAAGTAAATCTACCTTATATTAAGATCAAGTTCGATAAAGTCAATGACAAGCTTGTAATAATTGTAAGAGTTTATGCTTCTCCTCATCCTGTATATCTGAAAAGCGAAAATAAAAACCCTGAATTTTATATTAGAACAGGGAACAGTACTCAAAAATTGGATGTTAGTGAGGCACCTGACTATATTAAAGAACATTGGCCTGCATGATATACAATTCACTAAAAGCAGTGAAATCAATCATTGGCTCTAAGTAAAAATCACGCGCACGTGTGCTAAAGACTTAAAATCTTCTCTAAGAATACCTTACGATCGCTTAAGTACTCGTCAGCTATGGCTGGGATCGTAATGACTAAACATGTCCTCTTAGTAAAACCGAGATACTACTCAGCATACCCACCCTTAGGTCTGCTCAAACTTTCTACATATCAAAAGAAGTTAGGTAATACTACAGAACTTGTTTGGGGTACTGGTCAACCGGTTAAGGGCGAACCAGATATAATTTATGTAACAAGCCTGTTTACGTGGGCTTGGGAACCTGTATGGGAAGCTATCCGTTACTATTCCTTGAAATTTTCAAATGCTGAGCTGTGGCTTGGAGGATTATATGCTTCTTTAATGCCTGAACATGCAGCATTAAGCGGAATAAAACCAGACCATATATTCCGAGGAATACATCCTCAAGCAGAATTTGAGCTCCCAGATTATGATTTGGTTCCTCAGTGGAATGAAAAAGAGGCCGCTAGCATAATTTTTTCTTCTAGAGGTTGCATACGTTCATGCGTCTTTTGTGGCGTTCCAAAAATTGAAGGTAAACTTTGCTTGGAAAGAAATAACATTAAAGAGCAAATATGGCCTGGACATAAGCGATTGGTCTTTTTCGATAATAATTTATTGGCAAGTAAAAATCGGGAGAACGTTTTTTCTCAAATAAGAGAGATCGGTCTTGCGGTTGATTTTAATCAGGGCTTGGATGCGAGATTAATTACTAATAAAGTTGCTAAGCAAATATCCGAACTTAAAATTGACCGCTTCGTCAGAATTGCGTATGATACATCAGAAGTAGGTCAATCGGTAAAAAAAGCCATTGAGCTTCTAAAGTCAAATGGCATTGATGGGCGAAATATTCTTGTTTATTTGCTCTATAATTTCATCGACACACCACAAGATTTCTTCGAAAGAGTCAAAAATGTCCTTAAATTAGGAGCAGTTGCTTACCCGATGCGTTTCCAGCCTGTTTACACGCTGAAAAAGAATAGTTACGTATCTCCACAGTGGGATCAAGTGAGACTTGCTGCTATTGCTACTGCACGCAGATTATTCGGTTCTGGTGGTACTTTCCCACCATATGCCGGAATGATGAAAGTTAAAGTAGAAGGTTGCAAAACCTTCGACGAAGCTTTTACAAACGGTATTTACAAAAGAGTGGAGGCAATTTTATGATTTGCTCTTGTTGCGGTTTTGAAATAGACGGTAAACCACATGAGATAGATAATGGACAAAAAAATGTATGTGAAAAATGTTGGAATAGCCCTGATATTTTTTTCCCAGAAAAAATCAGCCAAGACCAAAGGCTAAGCCTGCTTTCTAAAATGGCTCAAGAAATGGGTAACCCTAATGGGATAGTTGAAGTTACGGCAATCAAACTTGTTCAAAAAGGAATTGAAATGTTTGTAGGAAAAATGAAAATAACCGATATACTGAACCTTTACGAATTGGACAAATTTAAGGAACAGGAGCTTGAGGGATATCAACGTGAGCGATATGAAGAAAGAACATCGCAACTCGTTGATTATCTGGAGAAAAGCCCTTTGGCTGTAATGCCGGCTCTTTTAGTTGGCTTGCGTGAGACTAATTTTATACAAGTTAAGGATGATCTGGGTATACTTAGGATAGACAGAAGAAAAGGGGCTATATGGATAATAGACGGCCAACACAGAGTTGGTGGATTTAGCAAAATACGCGATCAATTCTTCTTCACCAAAAAATTGGGCACTTCCTTATTTACCGATTTAATGGATTACGAGCTACCTGTAGTATTCATCGATTCTCAAGGTGCTTCTGAAAAAATAAAGTCAAAAGACGGCAAAGGCTCATTATCAGCAGAAGACATAGAAAAAACGATATTTTTTATCGTAAACAAAACTCAAAGAGGCATCAACCCCTCTCTAAAAGACGCGCTTCTGTATAGCATTAAGACTAGCGGGATCGAAGGTTTGGCAATAGCTGACGCGGAAGGTTGGCGGATACTTGGGGCTCAGATAGCTATAACCTTAAACTGTAAGGAAGGTTCACCCCTTCGGGCAAAAATAAACATAAGTGGTCAAAGAAACAGTGGAAAACCAATTCAGCTAAATTCATTTGTCTCCTCGCTTGAAATTCTATTTAAAGACAAAGAATTTTCAAATTTAGCTATTGATAAAAAAATAAGTTTCTTAGAAGCATATTGGTTGGCGCTCAGAGAGATAATTCCTCAAGCGTTTAAAGATAGAGAAGAACCAAAAGAAAACGGGGAGGAGTTTGGCAGAAGATTTGCTTTGAACATCAATGACAAAGCCAAGAAAAATAAAAGAGGAAAGGAAACCGACCAAAGATATTTACTTTTGACAGCCCTTGGGGTTTATGCCCTTCATCGTATAGCAAGGGACCTTCTGCATCTGGCAACAAAAAATAGCAGTAGCTTCAACCAACTGGAGGCAATAAAAAAGATTCTTGAACCACTCCAATCATTTGATTGGAAAGCAAACTCGTCACCACTTTCAGCCTTAGGAGGAATGAAAGGGGTAAGTAAGGCCTACGAGCTTTTGTCGGAAACTATCGGTCAAGAGAGGTTAGCGCCGATTTTAGATGATGGGCTAAAAAAGTACTCCTAAATCATGTGCCCCTTTTTGATTTCTACATGTATTTTCTCATTTTGTGTTTTAAATTGTAGCTTGTTAGGACTGTTTGTGTGCATTGATGGTGTATTGTTGGAGTTTGTTTGAGTGGTTGGTGTTGATAATGTTTATACTTTGGTGTGTCATAGGTGACACAAAGAATGTGCTGACTTAAACCTGAGGCAACCTGTTTTGGGTGGAACAAGGTGGACAGAAGAAGAAAACAAAACGTTAAGGGCGCTAGTTGAGCAGGGATTGGGCGCGCAGCAAATCCACGAAGCAGGAAAACTGCCAGGCAGAACCTATGAGGCGATAAGGAAACAGCTCAACATAGAAGCCTTAGCCGCAGCCAAAGGCAGCACAACCGTAGAAACCATAGAGCCAGCATCCGACGCCCTAACCCTGGAAAAAGTCGTGAAACTTTTCACCACCACCTTAGACAAAATCTGCCAAACAGAAAAAGTGGATAAGCTCACGCTGGAGCGGTACAGAATAATTTTCCAAGCAGCCAAGGACTACGGCCCCCTGCTAGCTGGCTACGAGAAGTGGGAGAAAATTGAGAAGAAACTTGACGAGCTTACAACTGCGGTGGCGCAACTACAAGCAGCGAAGAACACTGCGAAAACTTGAAGAAGTAGACCGCGCCATCAAGCAGATCCTCGCCGAAGAAGAGGTTGAGATAACTGATCCCGTTGATTATGCACGGGTAGTTTTGGGGGTTGAGCCCTATGCCTATCAGGCTAAGCTGCTTGAGGATAAGAGCAAGCGCATTGTAGCGTGCATGGGAAGGCAGACGGGCAAAACCATGTCGATAGCCATGAAAGCCATCCACTTCGCCGACATAAACCCTAAAATGACCGTGCTAATCACAGCGCCCAGCCTCCGGCAGAGCATGATAATGTTCGACCGCATAGTCAGCTTCGTCTACTCGTCACCGCGCCTAAGAAACAAGCTTGTGAGAATCACCAGAACGCTGGTCTGCTTTGAAAATGGCAGCCGCATCATCGCTTTGCCGTGTTCTGAGCATCGTCTCCGCGGCTACAGCGCCAACATGATCATCTGCGACGAAGCATCATGGGTATCTGAAAAAGTCATCACCCAGGTTCTTTTCCCCATGTTGACAACCACTCAGGGCTACGCCGTTTTTCTCAGCACACCCTGGGATAAGAACCACTTTTTCTACCGAGCCTTCATCAACCCACAGTACAGCGTCCACAAGGTCAAGTCTGAAGAGTGCCCGCTGGTAACGAAGGATTTTTTGGAAGAAATGCGGCAGAACATGACGTATGAGCAGTATTTGATGGAGTACGAAGCAGAGTTCGTTGAAGCACTAAACAGCTATTTGCCCCAGAGCTTAATACGCGGTTGCGTGGAGCTTGCGCAAAAGCTTGATCTTGAGCTTGCGACGACGCTTGAAGCCAACTTCCCAAGAGCAGACTATTACGCCGGAGTTGACTTCGGAAAGCTGCAAGACTACAGCGTAATCGCCGTTATCAAACGCGAAGAAGAAATTCTAAGGCTCTTTTATCTGTATGAGTTTCCGCTTGACACCCCGTACACCCAGGTCATAGGACATTTAGCGCGGGCCAACCAGAAATTCGCTTTCCGCGGTGTGCTTGTAGATCAAACAGGTGTTGGAGAGCCAGTTCTTGAGGAGATGCACAATCAAGGATTAAACAACGTTGAAGGCATAAAATTCACCGTACAAACCAAAGAAGAACTGCTAACCAGCCTAAAAATCGCCATGGAACAAAACCGCCTAGCCATCCCGTACCACCGGCAGCTTTGCCAGCAGCTAAACGAGCAGCAATACACCTACGCCAAAAACGGACACCTACTGTTTAGCCATCCCCAGAACAGCCATGACGACATGACTTGGGCACTAGCTTTGGCAGTTGCTCACAGCATGCAAACGCCGCCTCCGGGTGCAGGAGCTGCCATGCTTCCTCACCCAGAAAAGCTTCCTCATTCAAAGGTTACGCCGTATCTTCCATTTCTTTCTAGAGACTTTACCCTTACTTTTTTTTACAATTTCTGTTTGTTTAGATTTTCTGAAGCACGCGCAAAACTGCTGGGTACTCGTTTATTCTTTCGTGGAAGAGTTCCGTATTGTCTACGAGTTGTGGATTGAAGCTTTTATGGTCGTAGAATTGGTCTACCGCTCTTTTCTCGTCCGTGGTTATGCTTGTCAGTTGAGTTTGGGTGAATTCTTTCACTGTTCTCGCGATTTGGGTGAAATCGTATTTTTGGGTGTTCTTTGTTTGAAGCAAGTTTTTCAGGCTGGAGTCTATTGGAATTTTCTCGATGAAGGTTGGGTCGATTTGGTGGATTTTGGGTGTTTCATGCGTTAAGCTGTCGATAATGGCGCATTTGTGGAAGATTTCGTGATTGAATTTGGTTCTTGTTATTTGGTAGGTATCAAATAGATCTCGTGGTGTTTTTCTGTAAAGTAATGTACACCATTTGTTTGCAAACAGCTCTTCTTTTTGCGGTGTTTTGGTTTTGAATGTTTCCTGTGTGCCTATGTGTTTAAAGTCAGCTAAGGAATCTGTTCTGAGAATGGGGATTCGACGGAGATAGCCTATTTCTATTTTGATGCTGTCTTCCAAGCCCATGGTATTCAAATATTTTATTGTGAACCTTGTGAGAGGGTAGCTTGCGTTTATTGCAATATCGTTTTTGCTGTATTTTTGCCTATAGATTAGTTCTTTGAGTTTTGCATCGATCTCTTGTCGTACGTCGCCCCAGTCCACTGTGTCTATATGTCGGTAATTGAAGTCGAGGTCTATGGATAGGCGGAGTATCCGCGGTAGGTAAATGAATGTGAGGGCCGTTCCACCATAAAGTGAGAGACGATCAGAGAGGAATTTCACTGCTGAGATGTCCTCTAACAAGTCTGAGATTCTGAGGACTTTTTCGGAGTCTTTGATGTTGAATCCCTGGTTTCGAGCTATTGTGGCAACGTCGTATTTTCTTTTCATTTAGGCGCCTCTGAGTTCTTCCTCGAAGTTTTCTGGAATGTAAAGGTTCCATTTTTTGTTTAGTTTGCTTTTTTTGTCGCGCATCAAGTATTGAGGCGGTGCTTGTTTTTCTGGTTTCAGTTTTTCCAGCATGTTATCGCTTGCGTGCTCATAGTATGGTGATCTGCTTTTTAGCAGACTTAGGATGTAGCCGAGGCGTTGGCGAGTGGTTTTTCTTTTTTGTCCAAGTGCTATGGTGGTTAGTTTTTCTATGTTGACGCCGCTGAGGTTTTCTAGGCTTTTTATGCATTCTTCCCAGCCTCCGGCATACTGGGGTTTATTGATGCAGTCCAGTATGGTTCTTTCTTTAGTGCTTACTCTTAGTGTGCTAGTTCCATATGGTTTCTGAAGTACTTGTGATGTGATATCTTTGACGAATACTGGTGTGAATTTGAGGCGGTTGTAGTTGAAGGGGTTAAACCTGTCTTTTGGTTGGACACATATGTAGGCTTGGTTGAAGGTGGAGTAAGCTGCACCGTAATATTCGAGGGCGGTGTGGAAGCTTATGTAGTAGTTTTTTCTGATTTTTGAGGCGATTAAGATTTTGTCAGGGACATATTCTTCCGTTTTCTCAAGTGGCGATAGGACGGCGTATAAGCCTTTTCGGATTTGTTGCAGCTTGCCAGCTTCTATTAGTCTTCTTACATATTTACGATAAACATATTTTCGGTTGGAAGCGCTGTCCGTGATTTTGAGGGCTTGTTGCACGATTTCATCGAAGGTTACTATTTTATTGGATAAGAGATTGTTGTATAACGTTTCAGTTTTCGAAGGTTTGAAGGTCATGCTTCTTTATCACTTTTTTAATGCAGTTATCCAATTTATGGCATACTGTGTTAAAAATATTTAAAGTTTGTCAAGGCAACAAATCCCCAAAGCAAAGGGAATATTTAACGCAGTTACCCATAAAACGGCACACTGCATTAAACATTCAGCAATTATTACTTGGCACAAACTACGATTTTAGTAAGAGCAAGCGCAGTTCATTAAATGCTTTTGTTTGCTTTCCAGCTTTCTCAAAATTCCAGAACCACAGAAGAGCTGCTTGCCAGCCTAAAAATAGCCATGGAACAAAACCGCCTAGCCATCCCCTACCACCGCCAGCTTTGCCAACAACTAAACGAGCAACAATACACCTACGCCAAAAACGGACACCTACTGTTTAGCCATCCCCAGAACAGCCATGACGACATGACCTGGGCACTAGCTTTGGCAGTTGCTCACAGCATGCAAACGCCGCCTCCGGGTGCAGGAGCTGCCATGCTTCCTCACCCAGAAAAGCTTCCTCATTCAAAGGTTACGCCGTATCTTCCATTTCTTTCTAATAAATAAACGCTTGATTTAGAGCTTGAGTGAGCAAAAAGAGTTCAGGTGTCGTATGCCATTGTATCGCGGACGTTGCCTCCTCTGGATACCCCGTGACCCGCTGGGCACACGGTCTTTGGTACCTTACGTTTCATATAAGTACTTGGGGCTTATAAATTGTTTCTGGAAACTTCTTCCAGATAAGGATGGTTTGCTCATAAGATAATTGCTTTATCGGGCGCCGCATGCCTTTTTAACGCGGACGTTGCCTCCTCTGGAGACCCCGTGACCCGCTGGGCATGCGAACTTAAGATGCCTTCATCAATAATTACTGATTTCAATCGGATTAATAAAATGTTTCTGGATTTTATTTACAGATAAGGCAAAGCTGCAACATACTCAAACGTTAAATTGGGGTAGCTCTGATTTTTCTGGCAACAAGGGGCAACTAAATTGGAAAGAGTAGAGTTTGAATGCAGAAAATGTGCAAAAACAGTGTCCGTTGAACAGCGTAAAATTAGTCCGTTTTGTCCAGCCTGTGGCACATTACTTAACGTCAAGCCGCAACCTAAACATTGGCTTTTCCAGTTTAACCCTTCAGTTTACAAATGGTTTGACAGACTCAAAGAAACAAAGGAGCCTGAACAGTGGTTAATAAGTCAACATGTCCAACTGATTCACAAAGGCGATTTAGTTGCAATCTGGGGTTCAGGGCAGAAAGCTGGAATCTACGCCTTAGGAAAGGTAATAACTAACCCAAAAAAGAACCCTCTTAACCTCAACCAAGAGAAGTACTTTTTAGGGGCAGATGACATCAGCAAGTTTCAAGAAAAGTATAGTGCTTTTGTAGAATATTTCAAAGTTTGTTTAGAAAAACCGCTTCTTCAAGAAGAGTGCAACCGAGATAACATACTCTTAAATATGCAGGTTTTAGTGAACGCGCAGGAGACAAACTTCCGACTTACGTTCGAACAGTGGAGCAGAATCAAGGCTCTGATTGGGAACTAACTTAACTATCACCTTAATCGAAGAATGCACCGTGCCTAACAACTTACTGCTGGCAGTTGCAAACCAAAAGGCAAGTATAGTGTGGAGCTAAGGTTGACTTGAAGAAAGCGATTAAATTAGCATCTGTTAGAGCGCCTGTAAGACTCCGAAACAGCAGAGTAATTATGGGTAAAGAAAAAGGCATTAGAGCAAAATGCTAAAGTAAATAACTCGTTACGCTGGGTTCTCCAGCGTGGTTTTGCTAACTGGAAGCCGAAGCCGTTTTCTTCATCATTTTTCTCGATAACAGAACCGCAACGGACACCAACACGATAACCACAACCGCGATTATAGCGAGAAGCTCAAGAAAAGTTGTCGATTGCAAGAAAGAAGGTGAAGGAGATGATGAGGAAGAAGGTGAAGAAGATGGCGAAGAAGAGGATGTCGAGGGTGTCGGAGATGTAGATGGCGAAGATGAACTGGCGGTGGCATCAACTGTGCCGCTTAAGTCATTGTGAGCTATGGGTTCTGAAATTCCACCGGGCGCGTAGTCAGCAAGTGTACTTGCCAGTGTTAAAGATGATTTTCCTGCACCTGTTACCGTGAACTTCAAAGTTGCTATAGTTCCGCTTCCGCTGAAGCCGGTTGTTGGACTCACTGAAGTCACGACAAGGTGGAATTCGCCTGCTGCTTGGGAAGCCGAATCCAAAACCACCGATATCGGGGTATTCAGTACCCCATTGGAAACTCCTATAAAGGTCTGATTTGAATTTGTCTGAAAGCTTAGTAAAGCCGTATTCCAATTAAGTGTTACATCAACTGCGTAAAGATTCTGCACGTTGTTTAAAGTAATGCTAATTGTTATGGTTTGACCAACGACAGGTGTACTAGTTTGTGGTGTAACGTTTACAGTTGTCGTTGTTTGAGCCTTGACCATTTGAATAGGTAAAACGATTAGTAATGAAGCAACAAATAATAGTACAATTATGCTTGTTTTTTTTTGGTTAAAGCGCATTTATTTTTCGCCCTTTGCTTGTTCATTAAGGTTCACTATTTTATCCCTTCCCTTTTTATACCTTCGTACAATCCCCTTTGCCTCCAGAGCAGTCAGTAATTGACTTGTTTTGGCTTTAGAGAACCTGCACTGCTCCGTAATAGCAGACTGGTATGCACTGCCACCGTTTGAGCGAAGCACCTTGATAACTTTTTCTTCCTCAGTCTCCAACAAAGTCACAGTTGACGCCACAGTTAATTCTTTACTGTTTTGTTTATGACGTCGATTAGCAAGGAAGAACCATCCTGCAATTGCTGCCGCGGCAGCGACTGCTGAAATGGAGCCTATTAGCAAATATGGTTGTTGTCCAGAATTAGCGGAAGCCTGTTCTTGAGCTACAAGGATGATGCTTGGGTGCTCAGCTACGAAGAATTGGGTTCCCAGCCATTGAAGCGTCTGCGTGGAATCATCTCTTTCGTCAGGTGTCGGGGAAACAGATTTCAACGTGTAGTTCGCAGGATAATTGATTTGTAACGCGCCGTCACCGTACAGCTGATTAAAGAAACCGGAGACGCTGAAAACGTCTCCTACTATCAGTTGCCCTTTTTCTGTTTTGCTGAAGTTCAGCCATGTGAACATGTACTCGGTGGTTTTCGAGTCGCTTGACGTGATAGTAGTGCTTGTTTGGAACGTATCATTGTCTACACTCATCTGTCTGTGAGTTTGAGCCGCTGCTGCAGTAACAAGAGCAGTTACTTTTTGCTGGAAGCCTGCCCATGTATCAACTGTTCCGTTTAAGCCTGATACCTGAATTATCGTCCAAGCAGCTGAGCCGTCGCTGTTGAGTTGGATTTTGTACTGGGTGTAGGTTTGAGCTTGTACTCTTCCTGAAGACGCTATTATCAAGAGAAATGCCATAGCGACGCAGAGAATAATGGGTATGCGAAGCTTCATTTAAACCTGTATAGGCATTGTTACGGTTGATATTTAAGGATTACAGCTTATAGCTCAATTTGTTTAAATCACAGCTTTAAGAGAAGCAATTCGATTTTCGTCCATTCAGTCTTAATTCATGTGTTTGTTGCCCAGAATAAATGATTACTTTTAAAAAGACGGATTAAGTTAATTACGTTAATTAGCATCCATTAAGAAAGAATGAATGAAACAATGACGAAAGATAAAAAAAGCATTGTGAAAACTGAGGAGCAAAAAACCGTAAAGCTGCCATGTGGATGCGTATACCAAGATCTAGGCTGGATACTTACTCGGATTAACGAATGTGAATATCATAAACGCAGGAGAACAACTAAGCGTCCGTATAAGCCTAAAGCTGAATGCGTAAGACCATAAACTAAAAATGCGATTGCATCTACTATAGTTCACATTTTAAATTCGTTTTTTTCCGCAAGAGATTTAACTGTAAAAACGGATGTTCAAGACACATTGACAACCAAAGAATTACCAGCTAAGCAAAAATCGTCTAGTTCAAGGCGAATGCTCAGGATCGCTCTCGAAGTAGTATTCATGGTAGCGATTTTAGCAGCTTTATTTTGGTATGTTGGTGTAGGTTCTGTTTACAATGCCCTCATTCACATTAAAGTTGAGTACCTGCTTCTTGCTTTTCTAATGTATTTTTGTATAAACCTCCTTTTCACAGTACGGCTGAGAAGAGTCTTGAGTAAAAACGGCGTAAAAACATCATTTGGTAAAACATTACTCGCCCAATATGGTGGCATGCTAACGAGTGACGTCACACCTGGACGCTCAGGTTATATTCTTACGCCAGTTTATTTAAGGGATCAAAATGTTCCGACATCAAAAAGTCTTTCAAGCGTCTTAGGCATTCAAACATTTGAATTTCTGATTAAAGTAATCGGCGGAATAGGCGCTGTAATTTACCTAGTAAAGTTTGTGCCACCACACATATGGAATCAATTGTTCCCGACTCAAATTGCAGGAGTAAACATAGGATTACTAATCGCGTTACTTGGCATAGGCTTGATGATGACTGGAGCGATCGTACTGGCGGCTTTCACATGGTCTAAAAGAGCTATCTCATTATTTGAGCGAATCGCAAATTCTAGATTCCTCAAAAGATTCACAGGCGGCTTAATGGGAAGGCTTGATGAATACAAAGAAAGCGCTCACAGCACAAGCAAAGCAATCCCAGAAATAGTTGTTTTGACCGTCGCATGCTGGATTATAAAAGGTTTTGAATGGTACTTTTTAGGCTATGCGTTAGGAATTACCCAGATACCATGGATAGCATACTTCCTAATTCACCCTTTGGTTACCGCTCTAGCATTTGTTCCTATAACCCCAGCTGGAATTGGCGTACAGGAATTCGGAATTATCGGCATATTTGGACTAATACTTAACGTTCCTGCGCATCCAGAACTGGTAGCACCAATCGCCGCTTTCGCTTTACTTGCCCGTGGATTACTGGTCTTTGAAGATCTCGCAGGTGTGCCCCAAATCGTAAAGTCAACAAGCTTAATCTTTACACATAAAAACCCTAGGGAACCGCTCGAGCCAAAACCTGGAACCCCACCTCTGAACCCAGTTTAGACCAAGCGCTTGACCCTAATGTTAAAGCCTTTAATAGCTTGTTATAGAAAGGGAGGCCATTCGTGACTACCGAATTTGCAATAAGACCAATGATGCCAACTGACGCAAGAAGGCTTAAACAAATCATAGATATGTCTTTTCCAAGATTCTTCCAATTTTTCGCCGTCCACAGCCTGCACGAAAAGGGGAAAGTATTCGTAAGTGAAACGCAGGGGATAGTTGTTGGCTTCGCTAAGTTAGTTGAGTTTAATTTGGGCGGCGGCAAGTTCGGTTGCATACTTTGGCTTGCAGTTCACCCGCAGTTTCGCCGAAAAGGCGTTGCCAGCGCACTTGTGAATACTGGAACTGCGCGGTTAAAGGATGATGGTGCAAGCGCGGTTTTCGCTTCTGTGCAAAGGAGAAATGTTGCTTCACTGGCGGTTTTCAGCAGGCAATGTTTCAGAAAAATGGGTTTTCTGGGGTTATGGCGGCTTTTCGGTTGGCGGGTTTTTAAGTTTTATAGTGATATTTGGTTTGCCCCAGGGGAAATCGTGTTAATGCACGATTAGTTAAAGCTGAAGTATCATGGTCTTTGGATAAAATCGTTAGAGTATGATGGCTTTTTCGCCATCAATATTTTATGTAACTATCAATTAGAGATACAAGGGAATTTTGTGTCGTTTATGAAAGATATTCAAGTTGATGCTCCGGCTAAGATTTGAGTTGGTTCAAAAAATTCCTGAGCAAGCCCATGGAGATTTACATTGTTTAGTTGTTAATATTTAAATCTGAGAGCCGTTCTTTATTGAGAACTAGCTCGGGGTAGTATGGGAGAACAGATAGCTGCACGAGAGAGTATATATAATAATCAAGCTGATGGCGCTTATTTAGAGATAGACGACAATCTGCCAATAACGATATTATTGTTTGTTTGCACAGTTTTATTGCAGATAACCTTATATTTGTTCATAATGCCTTTTTTGGCTATAACAGGCGCAAATTTAACTTTACCCTTGAGGCAGCTTTAATGTTTAAAGGCAAAAACATTAATGGAGAGATACCGCATGATTGTTGAAGCCCTCATCGCGTTTATATTAATATTTATATCAACACTTGCAATCTACACTTTAGGCAAAAGGTCAGCGCCTAAAACCACCATGAGCGAAAACGAGCAAGCATCATACGCTTGTGGCGAAAAAGCGTCATTCCCCGGTTTAAAAATTAACGTATCCCTATACAAGTACCTGATTTACTTCATAATTTTCGACTCATCCGTACTTGTACTCGCTTTTGCTTCTATCGCATTAGCAGGCACAAACCCGTTTCTCTTAATCCTCTATCTTGGCATTATCCTTGCCGCTGGCTTGGTTCTTTTAGAAGGAGGTAAAGACTAATGCCAAACACCGTAACATGGGCACGAGTAAAATCGCCCTGGGTCCTACACTTCAACTCAGGAGCCTGCAACGGTTGCGACATCGAAATAGTGGCCTTGCTAACGCCAAAGTATGATGTTGAACGCTTCGGCATAAAACTTGAGCCCTCACCGAGGCACGCAGACGTCTTACTAGTAACAGGCTGCGTCACGCAACAATGTGCAGAACGACTAAAACGAGTCTATGATCAAATGCCACAACCGAAATTCGTCGTAGCCATCGGCGCATGCGCGTGTAGTGGCGGCGTTTTTGAAGGAAACTACAATGTGGTAGGCGGCGTAGATAAAATACTCCCAGTTAACGCTTACATACCTGGATGTCCACCGCGTCCAGAAGCAATCATAGATGGGGTAGTAAAGCTTCTAAACGCTTTAAATCCGCCTAAACCAAAGAAACAACCGAAACAAGAAAAACAGCCCCAGCTTCCTATGGAAGAAGCAAAACCAGTTGCTGCTCAGCCAGAAGTGCTTGGTGCTTCGCAAGAGGTTAAACCAGTAATAGAGGAGGCAAAAGCAGATGCCAAACAGTAACATAGATATCATTAGCGCGATTGAATCCAAACTTAAAGATAAAGTCCAAATTCACCTAGGCCAACTTGGCACAGCCGCCATAAACACCAGCAATGGCTTACACAGAGACGTTCTCAAAGCCATGGTGGAGGCAGACGAAAAAACTGCCATCAGCGCTATAACTGGTTTAGACCTTGGCGCAAACCTAGGCATATTATATCACATACGTACATCAAACGCTTTCATAACCATACGCGCCGAAGTGCCAAAAGACAACCCAAAAATCCAAACAATAACCGACATTATTCCAGGCGCCGTCTTTCATGAATTTGAAGTATCAGACCTTTTAGGTGTAGTCTTCGAAGGCAATTCACTATCAGGGCACTTCGTTTTATCTGAATATTGGCCTGAGGGTGTTTACCCGTTAAGAAAAGATGTTAAAGCAAACGAAGTAAAACTTAACCCGCCGCCAGCAGAAGTCAAGCAACCGGAAGATAAGAATATCGTAAAAATCATTATTGGTCCACAGCATCCTGCGTTGCTGGAGCCAGAAAAATTCGCCGTAACAGTTGAGGGAGAAACAGTAACAAAGGTTGAACCCAGAATCGGCTATGTTCACCGTGGCATAGAGAAAGCATCTGAGTCTCGAACTTACGTGCAGGATGTTTACTTGGTTGAACGAATCTGCGGTATCTGCAACGCTTGCCATGCTTATGGCTTTGTTGGTGCAGTAGAAAAGATATTAAAAACTGAGGTTCCGCCGAGAGCCAAATACCTGCGAGTAATAACTTTAGAGCTTAACAGGCTACACAGCCACCTACTTACGCTGGGGCATGCAGGATTAGAAATCGGCTATGAAACCTTATTCCAGTATTTCTGGAGAGATCGCGAACCAATCATGGATTTAATCGAGTTAACTGGCGGCAACCGCGTTTACGCATCACTCATGACTGTAGGCGGCGTAAGACGAGACCTAAAAGACAGTGACATCCCCAAAATCAAGACGACCTTGGAGAATCTGAGGAAGAAGCTGCCATTCTACAGGCAACTATACGAAAACGAGCCCTCAATAAAGGCTCGTATGCAAAATGTAGGCGTACTCAAAAGAGAAGATGCAATAAAACTAAGCGTTGTTGGTCCCGTAGCGCGGGGATCAGGCTATGACATTGACGTTCGCAAGGATGAGCCTTATGAAGCATATGGCGAAATTCCCTTCAAAAAGATAGTTTACACTTCTGGCGATACCTGGGCAAGAATGAATGTTCGTATGGATGAAGTTGAAGAAAGCATCAACATAATCGAGTATGCAGTCGACCATCTGCCAGCAGGACCTTTCCGAGTTGATGTGCCCCGAAATGTGACCGCAGGTGAAGCCGTTTCTCGTAATGAGGCTCCAAGAGGCGAGCTATTCTACTACGTTAAAAGCAACGGCACTGCTTACCCAGAACGCGTTAAAGTGCGAACTCCAACATTCGCTAACATTCCATCATTCCTGAAAACAGCAATAGGTGAGAACATCGCTGATGTTCCTCCGAACTTTGTTAGCTTAGACCCATGCTTCTCATGCACAGACAGATGATGCTGAATGATTGATTTCGACTTGATCCTCAGAATACTAATCTTCCCTGGCTTCACATTCATATTACTGTTAACTTTATTCTGCGAGTGGGTAGAGCGAAAACTCGAAGCACGCTTACAAAACCGCGTTGGACCCATGGTTGCAGGACCAGGTGGAATTCTTCAGCCATTAGCAGACTTCATAAAGCTATTAACAAAAGAAGAAATTGAACCAAGAGATGCTAAAAAAACCGTTTTCAAGTTTGCACCCCTTATAGCCTTTACAATTATGGTTTTCGCAATATGTTTCTTGCCTATTGATGGTGCAAGCGTACTTTCCACAACTGGGTTTAACGGTGACTTAATTCTTATTTTGACATTCTCTACAATTGCTAGTTTTCTGTTGTTCCTTTCAGGATGGGCATCGTGCAATCCTTATGGCACTATTAGTTCAGCAAGAGTGTTAACCCAGTTCTTAGGTTATGATATACCGCTTTTCTTGCTTGCGTTAACACCGGCATTTATCGCTGGAAGCTTAAGCATATTCGTCATAGCCTCAAGCCAGACAGTTCCATACATACTTTTAGCGCCGTGGGCTTTCGTGCTGTTCATAATAGCCATGCAGGCAGAGCTGGAAAAAGACCCCTTTGATGTTCCTGATGCAGAAAGCGAATTGGTCGGCGGATTAGAAACCGAATACACAGGTGGTAAATTAGCCTTTCTCCACTTGACACGTAGCGTACAGATTGTTTTCGGAGCAGCCTTGGTGGTTGAATTGTTCCTTGACGGACCACATGGACCGGTATTCTTTGGGTTGCCGGCGTTCTGGTATTCCTTGTGGTTTGTACTCAAGCTGTTGGCGGTTGTAATAGTTACTGAGTACATAACAACTCTTTTTGCAAGATTGCGCATAGACCAAGTATTGTCAGCTAACTGGAGGATAATCTTACCCGCAGCAATATTATCGCTAATGCTAACCGTAGCAATGGTAACATGGGTGTATCCGCTGGTGTAAAAAATGCCGAAGACAAAGAAATCACGTTTATCTCCAATGTGGAAAAGAACTGTTTCGCATATCTTCACCAAACCAGCCACAACAAAGTATCCCTTCGTGAAACCTAAGCTTCCCGAGGATTTCCGAGGTAAGCCGGTTTATACTATTAAATCATGTAACATGATAGATCTCAGCGGTACAGGCGAGCTCTGTTTTGATATACAGTCACTTATCAATACAAATTGTACTGTATGCGCCAGAGATTGCCCAGCAAATGCAATTGAAATAGTGGAGGTTGACGGTAAAAAACGCCCGCAATTCGACTTTAACAAATGCATTTTCTGTAATCAATGTGTTGAAAGCTGCCCCAGAAATGCGATAAAAGGCTCAGGTGAATACGAGTTAGCCACAACCGATAAATCGTCATTAATTATAAAGCCTCAACTAAACGCTAAGGAAGATGCGAAACAATGATCCTTGAAATCCTCTCAATAGGCTTGCTAGTTTCCGCTTGCTTGGCGCTGTTCCTTGACGAAGTTGTATATTCTGTTGCTGCTCTAGCGGGAACATTTCTTTTCACAGCATTACTTTACTATGTAAACGGCGCGATTTATGCAGCTATTTTCCAGTTCGTCGTCGGTGTAGGCACATTAGCCATCCTGTTCTTATCAGGAGAAATGTTGAGTGATAAATCTACAAAGAAAACATCGCCTAAAAAGCTTGCAGCCTTGATTGGTGCAGGCGTAGTTTTATCATTGCCTGCAATCTTTCTTTCAGTTTCCAGTTCAACAGGTGTATATTCCGATGCTTCTTTTGGCGATGCCTTATGGAACTTAAGCGGCGTGGACGTTGTTTTACAAGCTCTAGTTATTTTTACGGTGGCATTGGGAATCGCTATTATTTTGTATGAGCGGAGGAGCGTTGGGAAATAATGGACTTTGTTATACTGTCACTTGTAATGCTGGCAATCGGCATCTACGGTTTGCTGACTAATCGGCAACTTTTGAAAGTCTTCATTTCAGTAGAGCTAATCGCTACTGCCGCAACGTTGAATTTTGTGATGCTTGCTTCTTCCGCGAGTCAAGGTTTAGGACAAGCCTTTCTGATATTGGCGTTTTCTACAGATACTGCTGTTAGCGGGGTAGTTCTAGCTTTGTTGGTTATTGTAACGAAAAAGTATGGAACAAGTAACATCAATGAAATACTTAAAATGCAAGAAAAAAAGGGCAGTGAGGCTGAACAATAATGGCGTTTGATGTTATTTCCGCATGGCTTGTTTGGGTATTTCCGCTTGTTGCATGCGTGTTCGTTCCCCTAATCGCAAAAAAAGGCGACAAAGTTCGAAACTACTTTGTCATAGCAGTCGCAGTAGTTACCGCAGCCTTTGCGTTTTCACTTGTACCAGGCATCTTTTTCGGCAATGGGCAACCAACAGAATCGACAATTCCTTGGATTGCAGGCATCAGTGCTGGAGTATACATTGATCCGCTGTCGGTGCTGTTCACGTGCCTTGTTGCCTTCTTCGGGTTAATTATCGCCGTCTACTCTTGGGGTTACATGAAAGGTGAAGAAGGATTATCGCGATACTACTTCCTAATTCTGCTTTTCATAGGCTCAATGATAGGCCTTGTAATCTCAGATAACATGCTTCAAATGTTTATTTTCTGGGAAATGGTGGGCTTATGCTCTTACGCGTTAGTTGCTTTCTGGTTTAAACGGCCAGAATCAGTTAATGCAGGCAATAAAGTTTTCATTATGACCCGTATCGGCGACATATCCCTGCTTGCAGCAATCGGGATTCTTTACATGAGTTTTGGAACCTTCAGTTTCCATGGAATAATTAGTGACATGCAATCAGCTGCGGCTGCAGGAACTTTGAATACGGGACTTATGGTTACGGTTTTCTTCTTTGCTTTAGGCGGCGCAATAGCAAAGTCCGCTCAGCTTCCATTGTTCACTTGGCTCTACAGCGCTATGGAGGCACCAACTTCAGTCAGCGCCCTCTTGCACGCTGCCACAATGGTTAAGGCAGGTATCTACCTTCTTGCAAGATTCATCCTTATCGCTGCAGCAGTTGCTCCCTTAATGATTGCGCTTCAGCCGTACTGGTTGCCAACGGTCGCTTGGATAGGGACCTTAACGGCGATTGTCGGCGCTACGCTGGCTTTAACCACAACTGACATCAAAGGGGTTCTTGCCTACTCAACTGTTAGTCAACTCGGTTTCATGATGGCTGCTCTAGGTTCAGCTTTTAACGGGGCTGCATCTGTCGGTTGGTTCGCAAGTTTATTCCAAATGGTAAGCCATGCTTTCTTCGAAGGCCTCGGGTTCCTCCTTGCAGGAGGCATCATTCATGCACTTGGTACTAGAGACATGCGGTTGATGGGTGGCTTAAGGAAAGCTATGCCCGTCACCTTCGCTTTGATGGTGATAATGGTTATAACTACTAGCGGTCTGCCTCCTTTTGCTGCATTCTTCAGTAAAGGTTTAATCATTACCAGCGTAACTGGTGCAGGGTACCTGGCAGAGGCAATCCTGCTTTATGCCACAACGGCAATTACGTTTGCTTACGTGATACGGATGTTAAGCTTAGTTTTCATGGGCAAAGAATCAGAACACTTAGTCAAACAGCATCCGCATGAAGCTCCAAAAGTTATGCTAATCCCAGCTGCGGTACTTGCAGGCCTATGCATTGTTTGGGGTTTTGCTGAGCCTCTGGTAACGACTTTTATGCATGTAAACCTTGGACTCACACTCCTCGGCTCATTCACTAACATAGAAACACCCATTTTCCTAGCGCTGCTCGTGCCGACTGGATTACTTCTGTACTGGAGTTACTACAAGAACTACATGGGCGTGAGAAATATTGGTGGCGGTTCAAATCCAATTGCCACAATGCTAAATCACGCTTTCTTCTTTGACGATATCTACTATGCCGTGGCCACAGGAATCGGAAAGTTTTCTGACGGCCTTAAATATGTTGATGATTCGGCGAATCTGGGATTAAACTCCTTTGCAGGCTGGTTTGTGCGAGCTTCTTCAAAGCTGAAAAAAGTGCCATCCACAACTGTTCAAAATTACATTGCTGCAGGAATAGTTGGTCTCATACTAATCGTGGTGCTGATAATATTGACGGTAGGGGTGTAATGAAATGACTTTTGCTCTTCTAGCAGTATTTGCAATTCCGACTCTAAGCATACCGTTTGTTTACCTTACTGGAAAGAAATCGCCTAAAGCCGCGGCGATCTTTGTTGCTCTAATTGCCTTGGTTAACATGGCGTTACTTTTAACGACTGTTCCCACCGTTCTCAACAGCTCAACCCATCGCTATGTTGAAACTTACACGTGGATCACGGTAATACATACTTCATTCACGCTTTTCACCGACGGCATCAGCGTTTCCATTGCCCTAATTGCTCTTGTCCTTATGCTCGTAGCAGCTCTTTTCTCAATAACTTACATGGCTGGAAAAAAGAACTTACCCGTTTACTATGCACTGTTATGCATGCTTTCTGTCGGTTTAACGGGAGTTTTCATAACATCTAACCTTGTGCTGTTCTACTTCTGTTGGGAACTAATGCTTGTCCCAGCATTCTTCATCATCGGCGAATGGGGATACAAAGACTCATACAAGCAAGCATTCAAATTCTTCATATTCACACATGCAGGCGCCGTCTTCGTACTCTTAGGCATCGGCGCAACTTACATAGCAACAGGTACCACCGACATGTTTCAAGCCCAAACTGCACTACTGACGGCTAGCCCAACTCTCGTAAAGTGGATTATTATCGCCTTAACCGCTGGATTCGCCGTTAAAATGGCTGTTATACCAGTCCACATGTGGCTGCCCGATGCTCACTCTGAAGCGCCAGCACCAATGTCAGCGCTTTTAAGCGGTGTCATAATTAGTGCAGGGGCTTACGCAATTCTTCGTCTGTCATTGGGAATGGTTTTTCCAGCGGTTGGGATAACGTTTGGAACAGACTTCTTACATGCGTTAGCCATTGTCGGCGTGCTTTCGGCTTTCTTTGGGTCTTTCATTGCATTGGTTGCAACTGACATAAAACGGCTTATCGCATACTCAAGTATCGCCCATATGGGTTACATAATGTTTGGGCTTTCACTGTTTCCTGTAAACGCGGCTGCTGGAGTAGTTGTACTTTTGGCTTCATCGCTTGCAATAACGGGAACTGTGCTTCATATTATCAGCCACGCCTTAAGCAAAGGTCTTCTCTTCCTCGGTGCAGGCGGGGTAATGCACCAAACGGAAAAAAGAGATATCCGTAAAATGGGTGGATTAGCATCCAAGATGCCGTTTACGGCGGTTTCATCAACTATTGCAGCCTTAAGCATTGGTGGAGCGCCACCGTTCGCATGTTTCATTAGTGAATTTCTAATATTCGTCGGGGCATTCCAAATAATACATGTTGATTCATTTTACATCATCCCCACTGCTCTTATGCTCATAGCAACGGTGATTTCGCTTGCTTACATGCTGAGATTCACTTCAAAAGTCTTCCTCGGTCAACCAAAAGACCAAGAGGGCGAAGTAAGCGAAGAGGGCAAAGAGGAAAAGCAAACTCTTGAAGTTTCAAACTACATGAAGCTATCTTTCGCTATCTTAGTCGTATTAATCATCCTTGTAGGGATCTACCCGACATTCTTCCTAAATCTAATTCAAACGGTGAGGATTGGTTAACTGAAGGTGAACTTTGATGGTTGAAATAATCGATGTCTTATTACCGATATTTACTCTAGCTATCGCAGCATTACTAACTATTCCAGTGTTCAGGCTAATAAGAAAAAGCAATAACAAGACTGCCCTGACCTTGGGCTGGTTCATAGCCGTGTTTGCAATTGCAGGCGCAACAGTAGCTAACTTAGCGCTAAACTATTACAGTGTCCCCTCACCGAGCATTGTTACCTTGGGCTTAAGCGGGAGTACTTCATCAATTTTCTCAAGCGCCTTCTTGATAGACGCCATCTCCATTTACATGGCAATAATCATAGTGGCACTCAGCGCCGTAGTCGTAATCTACACAGTGTTCTCCGTCGGCTCAAACGACAGACCATCAGAACGATACTTCGCCATCATGCTAATGACCACTGCGGGCGTACTTGGCGCCGTCCTCGCAGGCGACCTATTAACGCTCTTTATATTCTGGGAAGTCGCAACAGCAGGCGCAGCATTCTTAATGCTATTCAAGAAAAACGCGTTCTCCATCAATGCCACACTAAAATATCTCATCATGATCATCATCGCTTCAGCATTCGTAGTCTTCGGGATGTCCATCGTCTACGGTTTAACAGGAACCCTAAACTACCTGGCAGTTGGCCACGATTTATCAGTTTTAAGTAGTAATCACTTGCTTATCATAGCATTCGTATTCATAGCAGCTGGCTACGCTATTGAATCGGCAATTGTGCCTTTCCATTTCTGGTTACCTGACGCTTACACGGCAGCTCCAGCGCCATCAACGGCTTTTCTCTCAGCCCTCGTTGACCAAGGCAGCTACTACATCCTCATAAGAGTACTCTTGTACATCTTACTTCCCTCAACGATAAACTGGACTATCATGTTAGCCGTCATGGCCGCGTTAACCATGATTGTCGGCAACTTGTTTGCCTTAATACAGAATGACGTAAAACGTTTAATGGCATACATCTGCGTCGCAGACATCGGCTATAACCTTGTGGCAATATCCAGTGTAACCGCACTTGGCTTACTTGGCAACCTTTACTTCTTTTTAATCGGCGGCATAACCACAGCCCTCGCTTTCATGACAATTGGCATCATAAACAGTCACGGATTCAAAAGCTTAGACGACTTCTCAGGGCTAGGAAAGAAAATGCCGCTTGCATGTTTAGCCTTGGTGATGGCTGGGCTTTCATTTGCGGGTGTTCCACCCTTCGGAGGGTTCATAGGTAAATACTTAGTCTTCACTTCCGCAATAGAAGCGAACCTAAGCTGGCTAGCGGTTATCGGCGTTTTGACAAGTGTCCTTCAAGCCGCGTACTTGTTCAGGCTAATCTTTGTCATGTACGGAAAGAAATCCAAAGACGAGGCAGCGGTAAAAGAGTCAAAACGGATACTTATCCCAATCTTCATCCTGGCTGGTTCATTAATAATCTTGGGCCTGTTCCCAAGCATCGTGCTGAACCTAATCCACCCCGTTGTACACCAACTCCAATCAATTATACCAAATCTACCAACAGTATAAGAAAACTCGGCTTAACCACAAGCAGGCAAATACCCACACAAGATAGACTTTCCTCACCTTTTTTCTTTATTCCTAAACCCTAAATCAATGCAAAATGGGCGACCTGAGCTTTTTCATTTTTCAATAAGTTTTAATTTTTAAAGTGTGTTTTTAGCTGCCAATTTTTGGTTTGCTTGCGTTTTTCTGCGTGTTTCTGCGTTGTTTTGCGTTTATTCGCGTTTCTTTCCGTTTATAAATGCTTAAGTATAAGTCACATGCCACCGTTTGAATCCTTTTACTCAAGAAAAATGGGATATTTAGCTAACGAAAAGAGTGTTGTCTAATGGTATTGTGTGTTCAGCTTTTAACTTACCAAATTTTTTAAGCAAGTCAAAACAATCATGAAGCGGTGAGAATTGTAATGCAAGCCTGGCTAACAAAATTTCTGATATTTATTGCCTTCCTGTTCGCTGAAATAGTTGCAGCATTGCTTACAATTGATAATGTAATCAATTTTTTTGAACTAGTTGCTCTCACTTTAATAATTGAGTCGGTCTGCATTTATTCAGTAATACGTTATCCAAAGAGAACCAATACTATCAGAGAAGAAGTATAATTAAGCCAGACTGGGGTTTAACGTAGTCTAAGAGAGTTTCGAGCTCTCGCCAGCCATACTCTGGGCATATTTTTACCAGCGCGCTGCTTTGTCCCGAAATTGGTGTAAAATGGTTATAACTCTTATTTTTTGATTTGGGGGCAAATTTGAGCTGTTTAATCTCTTACGGAATAGTTCGTACTTTACCGGCGAATTGGGCACCATGGAAAACAAAAGCTCAGACCCAGCCGCGCTATGTTCTCAAAAATAAGTCTATCACTTGAACATCCCAAAAAGACGACTTTTAACCATTTTTAACCATTAAAGGGACAAGCCAGCGCGCTTTTAGCAGCATCTACGCCATCAGCCATTCGTTTGCGCGGGTTGCGTATGAATTGATGTCGAAATAAGCCAGGCTGAAACCGCCAAGCATGCGGCGGCGGTTATGAAGGTTGTATAGAATCCGAGATAAAATGAGGAGAATCCCGAAACTAGGGATCCAACCATCGTAGCGATTGCCACCAGTGCACTGTAGACCCCCAAGGAAGAACCCTGATTTGTTCGTCCAAGCGCGTTGAACACCATGGTGTTCGATGCGGTGTAGTATATCGAATAGGCAAGTCCGGCGGCAAGGGGATAGAAAATTAGTACGGGAGCCAAGAACCATATTCCGGCTACGAGATATACGGAAACACCCAATAACCCGTAGCACGTTGATCTTAGGATAAGGCTTGCGATCGTTGCCTTAACAGGCGATTTTTTCTCGGTGTAGGGTCCAGCAAACCTGAATGAAACTACCTGGACCGCCATGCTGATTGTTGTGGCTAAGAAAATCAGCAGGTTCGAAGCATGATTCGCCTGCAAAGAGGGAACGATTGAAGTGTTGAAGATTCCCGACCCCAAATAGAACGCGAAGATGGAGAGATAAAGAAGCGGCACATGTCTGGTAAGTTCGTATTTTAATGCTCTGAACTCCCTTTTGAAATCGTTTAACCTTGGAATTCTCAAGAACAAGTACGGGATGGCTTGAAGCCGCTGAAAGAAGCTGGGCTTAGTCAAGGCTATTATACGTGGCTCGAAAATAACGTTCGGCTCATTTATCATCAGAACAGAAAGACCAGCAGAAATCAACGACAGAATTGCCAAAGCCAGTACAATGTAACTTAACGGAAAAACCAAAGACCAAGCCAAGCAGAGAACCAGCCCTACAGTGTTGCCGATGCTCATAATCATAGATAATCTTGCAAACGCACTAGCCCACTTTTGTTTGCGCTCCGTCTCCATGATGAGAAGATTCAAAGGCGTTGTCGAAGCGGCCGTTGCAAAAGCGAACAAGGCGTACAGCAAAGAGATAGAGTAAAAGGTTCTTGCAACGAAAAACAAGACAAAAACACCGGCCGTCGCCACGTAACTCACAATGATAATCGGTCTCCTTCTGCGGGCTCGATCAGCAGCAAAACCCCAAAACATAGCAGCAGGAATACTAACCGTATTATACAGTGTAACCGCGAGACCGACTTCAATAACCGTTCCATGCATGTTCAAAATAAAGAGCTGAATAAGGGTCGAAACAGGCCCTAAAGCAATGCTAATCGGCAGCACCGAATTTATCCAAGCCACGCGGTTCGCCTTCGCAGCGACAGCCGGACTATTCTGAACGCGAGAATCAGCCTCAGGGCTTCCGCTTGATCGTTCCTGCATCGTTAGACCCCCTTTTCGAGTTCAAAATGAACCTCTCCTTCTCCGGCAGCGGTCAGCCCACTCAACCATTTTAACGCATATCATTACGCGTGTCTTAAAAAATTAACTGGGCGTCCAAGGATGCAGCGCACATGGGTGTTCCTAAAATGGTGAAAAATGGTTTTAAATCCGCTTCTTAGGGTCAGGGTCTCTTTTCGAGGCATGCGCGCTCATGTTTTTTGTGTGTCTTTTATTAGCGCGGCGCTTCTCTTGAGATCGAGGATTTTGTTGTTTATCATTTCCCAAAGGTCAATTTCTGGGATGGGTCTAAAGCTGGGACAGAATTGTTCCTTAGCGATCTCATAGATTGCTTGGTTAATTGGCATTGGAACACCTACATTGCGGGCTAATTCAAGCATGTATCCGCTTAATGTCTCCAGTTCTGTGGTTGGTTTTCCGCTGAATACGTCTTGTGTCATGCTGGTTGGTCCGACCCTGTTGACGATGAAGTCGTGGAGAGGATTTGTGGGTGATTCTGGCATATTAATTGCTATTTGGATATCGTTCCAAGAGGGCATGCTGCCAAGCTCGTGCTCTTTAAAGCCTGCTGCTTGCAGTACCTGGATTCCTTCTCCTAGTAGTCTTGTTGTCATGTGGACAAGGATCTTTTCTGACTCGATTGATCGTTTTTGGAATCCTACTAGTGCCATTAATGCGTTTATGAGGTTAATTGCTAGTTTGCAGTGAGATGCATCCTGTAAACGGTTGGTGATTGTGCATTCTAATCCTGGTTTGAGGGTGTCTTTGACACGTTGGAGTTCGGGTTGTAGATCGTTTGTTGGTGTTCCGATGATTAGGTGTCCTCGTTTTACGTATGCGACTTTCCCGGCGCCTGCTCGCCATGCGTTGTAGCAGACGACGCCGTATATTGCTCTGGAGAAGTATTTTGGCAGTATCTGCTGGTTTTCTACGCCGTTCTGAAGGCTCGCAACGATTGGCTGACAATTTCCAAGTTGGTGCCGAAGCGTCTGTGCTGTTCGGTCGAGATCATAGTTTTTCACGGTAATGATTATAATGTCTGGAGGCGAAATCTCGTCTAGTGATTCAATTACTTTCACAGGTATTGGAGCAGTTGTGGCTTCTTGACCTATTTTGTAAAGCAGTAACCCGTGTCTTCTAATCGCAGCAACGCTTTCGCCTCGTGCTAGAAGATTCAAGTTTTCATTGTGAGAAAAAATCCAGCCTGCTACGCTTAAACCGATTGCCCCTGCTCCGACGATTAGAACATTGGGTTTTTCTTTCAAGGGATCACACTCGTCGATCGTTTTTACCGTTCTTAACAACACCTTGTCCAGAGAGCGAGGTAATTATAATTTGCTAGGAGCAAATCGATAAATTAATGCACCAGATGCGAAAGACTCGTGCGTGCTTTCGACCATGGTTGGAATTGAACCCTGCCCAACGCATTTCTGTTGTAGTTTCTTATCTAAGGGTTTTATTACTAGAATTCTAATTTAAACCAAAATCATAAGGAAAAGCTTGAAAAATTAGGGTTTGTCAAGGTATTCGTTTTGATTTCAGTTTAAATTTGTCAGGAATCCAATGAAAAATAAATTGGATAGCCGGGGGTTGATTAAAACTTGACGAGAATACTGCAACCGTTAGGTTGCAGATGAATCGGCAGTAGGTTCTTTTGCTAACTCGCTAAGTGTGTTTCCTAGACGGCAGGTTGCGTCTACCGTCTAGGAGGTGACACAA